>Ga0247841_10000090_pt1 | contig 224677 bp, 233 predicted proteins | sample LaCruzMarch2015__2_FD_192410 | JGI IMG/M metagenome (GOLD analysis project Ga0247841, IMG submission 192410) | Freshwater microbial communities from meromictic Lake La Cruz, Castile-La Mancha, Spain - LaCruzMarch2015_18m | ecosystem: Environmental > Aquatic > Freshwater > Lake | place: Spain... | reverse complement strand
TTGACGACGTAGGAGGATATTACCATAAAAGACTACATTTTTGGGTAGACCTATCCCTTCACCCGATTCGCAACTCAATGCGAAAGGCTACAAAACGAATCTAAAATCGAGTTCTGAGGATTTGGGATTTGACTAGATATTGGTTGACGATAAGAATGGGAGGCTCTACAGCAGTGGTTCCAAAAAATTGGTCATGTTGATGTTCGGCTTTTGCCATTTTGGGCGTAGCTCTGCATACAACGTAACGAATGTTCCGCTTCTGTATTAAGGTGTAAGGGAGCCCTTTAAGAGCAAAATAGGGAAGTGGTTGCCAGCAAGATTTTGAGCGTTTCCAAAGTACACACTCGGTACACACTAAAGTACACAATTTGCAGTGATTGTTTGTGATATTTAGTGATACCTGAACGAGACGGCCTCGATAGAACCTTTTGTCCTCCAGCCTTTGACTGTTTGATTTTTGTGAGATTTTCTCGATAAGGTTAAAATTTGAGTTGGGGTGAGTGACGGGGGTCGAACCCGCGACGACCGGAACCACAATCCGGTGCTCTACCAACTGAACTACACTCACCACACTTAATCCTAAATGCCTCGAACGGCATTTAGGATTAGCTCGGCTACGCCTCGCTGATCCTAAAAATGGTACATCCGACAGGACTCGAACCTGTGACCTACGGATTAGAAATCCGTTGCTCTATCCAGCTGAGCTACGGATGCACACTTTGCAGCATTGCCGTTTATATGATATCTGACCCAACCTTGCAATATCTTTTTCATGGCCTAATATATGCGTTTTATCTTCTTTCCCGCATTGTTTACGGTGTTCATGTTAACTTCTACAAGCTCTGCCTTGAATTGTTCTGGTTTTCTGCCAAAACAAATACCCATAGCCTCGAACAAGCATATTTCATCAAGATCTACATACCGTTGAACTATAGCCTGCTTTGAAGGCATATAATAGATATTGTGACCATCAACGCCAGCAACTGTAACACCAGAAATACCTTTCGTTAAAAGAGTTACCGCTGCAGCACCAATTGAACGACCAAAGCTAACATCATACGCCGTTGTTTCTCCACAACGAACAAGATGCCCAGGATTAACCTCTCTTATTTCTGGAACTTCGTACATTCCCTGTATGAACATTCCTGTTTCTTTCATGAAGTCTTTTACTTCTTGGTCATTTTGGACTCTTTCTTCCAACATTTTTCTTACATATTTTCCTGCACCACTAAGTTTTTTATGACCAAAAGCATCTACTCCGCCTGCATCATCGGTAATAATATTATCCTTTATATCTCTTATCCCTTCTGCAACTACCATTAAATATGTTCCCGCTTTAACGTCGCTATGTCTTATTCTTCTCATGAAGGTCTTCTTGTAATGTTCATAAACTACATTAAAATCCACAGGAACCTCTGGTATCAGGATACAATCAGCATCTGCAGCGATACCTCCTCTAAAAGCAGTATGACCTGCATAGCGACCAAAAACTTCCATAACTATAGCTCTATTATGAGTTCTGCCGGTTGTTCTAAGATCACTGGCAAATCTTGCAATACGATTTATCGTTGAGTCCCCACCAACGCTATACGTTTGAAGGTCAAGATCCATAGTTTTGGGAGCATGTATACACAGAATTCCCTGTTCGCTAAGATCTACCATAACACTTCCTGTATCATCACCGCCACTTATTACCAGGCCATCTATTCCATGTTTTGCAAGGCCCTTTTTTATCCTGTTGAACTTATCAGGATCTTTTATTTTACTTATCTTCACTCTTGAGTGTCCAGCCTCTGATCCAGCAATATCTGAGTTAAAATCGTCAAGACGCTCTGTCGACAAAGGAATAAGTTTTTCTATTTCAATAAGGTTATACAGCGACGCATATCCATTAGGAATTATCCGAACATCTATCCCCATATTATTGGCCATTTGCGCAACACCTTTAATTACAGCGTTAAGACCACCACAGTCGCCTCCACTGGTTATAATACCTATTCGTTTAACTTTAGTGGACATATATAAGGCACCTCCAATGTGTTTCTACATGCCTTTTAACACTCTTTTCCTTTGCCATAAACAAAATTTGTTGTAAACTTCTGAACGTGGAGGACATGCCATGAAAGCTAGTTATAAAAGAAGAATTTATTTAATTAACAAAGACTTCCAGATAAAGTTCATCGTTTACACGGCGACTATTGCGGTAATAACCATAGCAACGTTTTACGGTATGCTTTACTTTTTCTTTGATGAACTTGTTACCCTGGGAATGCGATCAGGTTTTCCTGCAGGGCACGTTTACTTTAGATTTATAGCTGATAACAGAACAGACATGATGAACGTTTATTATCCAATAGCGTCTATAGCTGTTTTCATAATAATATTTGTTTCAGGGATATTCTTCTCTCATAAAATCGCAGGTCCTATATACAGAATGAACACTTATTTAAGATCACTTTCCTTAGACACGCTAACAAGCCCTTTGTCTTTTAGAAAAAAGGACTTCTTCCAAGAACTTTCGAAATCATATAACAAGCGTATCTCTTTTCTTAGAAACCTTGCGACAACAGAACCAGATAAGTTGATCGAGGTTTTAAAATATAAAGACGGTGAAAAACGGGATTAACAGCCCTAAAAGTTAATGAAAAAGCGTCTCCAAAAGAGGCGCTTTTTTTATATAAAAAAGGAGGACTTTAACTTTGGAAAGACTAATTAGTTTTATTGGATTACTTTTCTTTACTGGGATAGCAATACTCCTGAGCAAAAACAAAAAAAAGATCAATGTAAGAACTATCCTGGCTGGAGTCGCAATTCAGTTCGTAATAGCTCTACTTATATTAAAAAGTCCTTTTGCAAATAACTTTTTCTCGTGGACAACAAAAGCATGTGCAAAACTTTTAGCGTTTAGCACACAGGGGGCAAGTTTTGTTTTTGGACCACTAGCCAGTTTTGACGTATTAGGAAAATCCTTTGGACCAGAAAACGGGTTTATATTCGCTGTATCAATAAGTGCAACGATTATATTCGTAGCTGCTCTTATAGCCTTTCTGTACCATATTCGTTTTATGCCTTTATTAATCTCTGGTGTTGGCAAGGTAATGCAAAAACTTATGGGAACAACCGGAGCTGAATCCACTGTTACAGCAGCAAATATTTGGTACGGGCAAACAGAAGCTCCTCTTATAATAAGACCTTATCTCCATAAATTGACTACTTCTGAATTCATGGCAATGATGACCGCAGGATTCGGAACAATGGCAGTAGGAGTTTTCATCGTCTATGTAAGAATGGGAATACACCCTGCGCACCTGCTTGCAGCTTCTTTTATGGGAGCACCCGCAGCATTAGTTATGGCCAAAATATTAATACCTGAAACAGAAAAAAAAGCAAACAAAGACGATAACATTAAACTTGGTGACGAATACCACGGCGCAAACTTTATGGACTCTATCTGCCAGGGGGCTGGCGACGGAATGAAAATGTCAATAAATATATTTGCAATGCTTATCGCTGTAATAGCACTCATCTCATTATTCAATTATGGCCTTACTCATCTTGGTTCCTTAGTTCATATAGAAGGACTAACGATGGAGAAAATAATGGGATACATTTTTGCTCCTGTAGCGTGGTTGATGGGAATACCTACATGCGACATATTGAAAGCAGGCCAACTTATAGGAGAAAAATTCATTATCAATGAATTCATCGCATATATGGACTTGGCAAAAATACAAACAGCGATGAATCCACGATCCGCGGTAATAATAACTTACGCATTATGCAGTTTTGCGAACATCAGCTCTATAGCAATACAGATAGGCGGTATCTCTACGCTCGTACCTGAAAGAAGAAAAGAAATGGCAAAATTAGCATTCTACGGATTAATAGGAGGAACGTTATCGTGCTTCATGATGGCTTGCATAGCGGGAATAATACTGTAAATAGTCTGCCGGGGAAATTAGGTGAGGCAGCAATTTATCTTCACAAAGAGATAGGAAAATATGCTCCTGAGTTTGTGATAGTGCTTGGTTCAGGGCTGAGCAATGTTTTTTCTGGCGCAGAAATCCTATACTCCATTCCCTACACCTCTATCCCCGGAATACCAAAAGCTATCGTAAGCGGACATAGAGGTGTTCTTGAAATAGTAAAGTACCAAAAAAAAACAATAGCCATAATGCGCGGACGGTTTCACATATATGAAGGAAATAGTCCCGACGATGCAGTAAGATTATTAAGGGCATTAGTATTGCTTGGAGTCAAGACAGCTATACTGACCAACGCATCTGGAAGCACCAGCTTAAAGCATAAGCCTGGTGAACTGGCATTGATAAAAGATCATATAAATATCACCAATCTAACGCCACTCTCATCCGATGAAGCCCATTCTTTGGGTGGCGGTTTCTTGGATTTGTCAGAACCATATTCAGCCGAAATAAGAAAACAAATAAAAAGTATAGCAAAAAAATTAAATATTAAAATATCAGAAGCTGTATATGCCTGTATGCGCGGGCCTCAATATGAGACAGCAGCAGAAGTAAAAATGTTAAAAACGCTTGGTGCAGATGTTGCAGGAATGAGTACAGTACCAGAAGTAATTGCATTACGACAACTTGGTGTACGTATTGCTTGCATAACAACAGTAACAAACTATGGAACAGGCGTAAAAAAGGGAAACACTCTTTCCCACAGCGAAGTAAAAATGATGGGTGAAAAAGTAGCCCATAAGTTAGATAGCATTTTAAAATTGTTGCTAAAAGATCTTTAACACCAATATACATATTCAAAGATATCTTTGAATGCATGTTGATATTAGAACAATTAATCTACCTTGTGTTCGAAAGGCAAAAAGAACATTAGTATTATACCAGGAAAACAGCCTATAAAGCTTAGTATAAAGAAATTTATATATCCCACAGACTCTGCTATATAACCACTAAGTATAGAGGCTGCACTACCGCCTAAAGTAATAAGCCCCGACGCTATAGCATAGTGAGAGGCTTTAAAGTCTTTTTTACATGTGAACATTAAATAATTAATCAGTGCAACACTTGAAAGGCTTGTTGCCGTCATTTCAAATGCATGAACTAACGCTACAGCGTATATACCAGGTTTAAATATAGCCAAAAGGATATATGCAACAACAGCAAAGCCCTGAATTATCGTGAGGATCCAAAGCCCAAGTTTAAGACCAACCTTTGCAATAAAAAGTCCGCCAAGAATTGCGCCAATTATTGCACAGACCTTACCTATGGTTCCGGAAATAAGCGCCATTTGAGCGACGGTAATACCGAGTTCTCTCATTAAAAAGGGTTTGGCCATTTTTAACATCATCTGGTCGCCAACTTTATAAAGAATTATGAAAGCCAGGATAATTAATATTTTGTCCTGTCTAAGATAGCTGGCAAATGCTTCCTTAAAATTCTGTAAGGTAGTCCTTTTTGCAGTATGAGCATGATCTGTTTTTGATTTTGGTAATATAAAAATATGCATTATGAATATAGCGGTCATTATCAAAGCCGTTACAGCAAAGCTTAGTTTCCAACCCCATATACCTGCCACGCCGACAAGGACAGCACTTACGAACAGCATCGAGATTCTATAAGCCATTATCCTAAAACCACTATAAAAGCGTTGTTCTGTATCGTTTAACTGCTCAAGATAAAAGCCATCTATCGAGATATCGTGAGTTGCACTTGTTAAAGCCATAACTCCAAACAGGATTACGGCATAATATATCGGCGACAAAGTAAATGTACTTAGCGCAAGTAGTACACATGTAACAGCTAGGATTGCTTCGGTACATAATATCCAAAATCTTCTGGTTTTAAAAAGATCAATTATCGGTGCCCATAAGAACTTTAATGACCATGCAAAATTATAAATAGAGGTAAGCCCAAAAGTCTGAAGACTCATCCCCATCGCCACAAAATATGTATTAGCCAGATCGCCCGCGACCTGAAAAGGAAATCCTTCTGCAAAATAAGTTGTAAATATCCATGGGCTATTCTTAAAAGCCTTTAATTTTTCTTTTAACTTTTCCATTAAAACTCCTCTAAAATGTTAAAAGACTATATTAAAAGCACCTTTTCTAACGACTTTAGGAGGAGTTTGTGTGAGATCAATTATGGTGCTCGGGGTTCTTCCTTTAACGTCATTATACATATCTGGAAACACGGCTAATCTGTCATAGTTTTGAAAATATGCGGCAACCTCGTAAGGATCTGTTGCAACAGGAAATCCTTCCGGGTTTGCACTGGTAGAAATAATCGGTCTATCTATGTATTCAAAAAGTTTTTTTGTAAATTGCGCCGTCGAAATTCTAAAGCAAGCATTTCCGTTTTTATCGATCATCCATTCCGGTAATCTTTTTTTTGCTTTAAGCACAAAACTAACAGCGTTAGGCCAGGTAACATTCAAGAACTGCTCAACGCCTTCTATTTCTGCATAAACTCCAAGCATATCTATGTTCTTAACTAACATTAAATAAGGTTTATCCTGAGAACGTTGTTTAACTTTATCTAACAACACGACAGAGTCTTTATTGAAAGGATTAGCGCCAAGGCCATACGTCGTCTCTGTAGGATATGCAACTATCCAGCCTCTTTCTATAAAATCCCTGAAGTCTTCGAACTTATGATTTAATATCGGCATTAAAACAATTCCTTGTTAGCTTTAGTAACAGCATCTTTCATTTTTTTCCTGTAATTAGCAATAGCCTTTTGTAAAGAGTCTTCGCCGCTGGTTGCAAGCATTTGCACCGCAAGCAAGGCTGCATTTTTTGCTCCATCTATTGCAACTGTTGCAACAGGATATCCTGTTGGCATTTGCACTATTGAATAAAGAGCATCAAGCCCCCCTGTATTTTTTGAACTTAAAGGAACACCTATAACAGGTATTGTCGTCTTGGAAGCAATCACTCCTGGAAGATGTGCCGCCATTCCCGCCATTGCAATTATAACTTTTGCTCCAGCTTTTTCTGCGTCTTCTACATTCTTGTCTACAAGCTCTGGCGTCCTATGAGCGGAAGCAATTACCATTTTATAGTTTATACTGAATTCTTTTAACAACTCTGCACAACCTTTTGCTATTTCAAGATCAGAGCTACTGCCTAAAAGTATCAAAACATCCATTTTTACCTCCAGACGCCAATATCTTTTCTATAATAGGAACTCTCCCACTTTATTTTTTCTACAACACCATATGCTTTTGCTCTTGCTTCTTCCAAAGAAATTCCGGTAGCCGTTACACCAAGTACTCTTCCTCCATTAACATAAAATTCTCCATCCTTCTTTGTTGTTCCTGCATGAAAAACGATTTCATTATCACTAGACACAAAACCCTTAAGAGCCGGTATATGTGCACCCAAGGAATAAGAGCCTGGATAACCCTTTTCTGCAATAACAACACAGCAGGAAAAGCCAGCTTTCCATTTTATTTTATAATCTTTTGGTAATCTATTGATCTTTCCAAGAGGCTCTAAAATATCCATTATATCTGATTCCATTCTTATTAATATCGACTGAGTTTCTGGGTCACCTAGTCTTGCATTAAATTCTAAGACCTTAACACTTTCATCTGGAAGGACCATAAGACCAACATATATTACTCCGTTATAAGTTAAGCCCTCATCTTTAAGAGCAAAAAGAAGAGGCTTTACTACCGATGAGACAGTATTCTCTTCTACTGTCTTACTTATTGGCGCTGGACTTACACAACCCATACCACCGGTATTGGGCCCTGTTTCACCTTCATATATTTTTTTATGATCTCTTGAAGTAACTAAAGGCAAAAAGGTTTCTCCGTCACAAAAAAACATGTAACTTGCCTCTTCTCCTTTAAGAAATTCCTCTACAACAACTTTTTCTCCTGTCACGATACCATACACAGCCTCTGCGGCTACCTGAACTTCTTGAACAGAAGTGCAAATAAAAACTCCTTTTCCTGCATATAAGCCATCCTGTTTTATAACGACAGGAAGACCAAACTCATCAACAGCTTTTAAAAGGTCCTCTTTATTTCTTACGGCTCTGTACTTTGCCGTAGGAATACCATGCCTGGTCATAAAATCTTTTGCCCAAACTTTACTGGACTCAAGACGAGCTGATTTACTGTCTGGACCAACAGCCGGAATACCATGCTGTTTCAATGTATCGGCAAGTCCCTTAGAAAGTGGTGCTTCTGGCCCTATAACAACAAGATCAATCGCAGCCTCTTTACAAAAATTAACTACTCCGGCGATATCGTCTGCTTTTATAGGAATGCACTCAGCAATCTCACTAATGCCTCCATTGCCTGGAAGGGCATATATTTTTGTCACTCTTGCGCTTTTAGATATTTTCCAAACTATAGAATGTTCTCTTCCGCCACTACCTATTACGGCTATTTTCATGCTAATACCTATAGTGCTCCGATTTATATGGTCCGTCAACAGAAACACCGATGTAATCAGCCTGCTGTTTTGTAAGTTTAGTTAGTTTTACTCCAAGCTTTCCAATATGAAGACGAGCGACTTTTTCATCTAGAACTTTTGAAAGTTTGGTTAGTTTTGGTTTTCTGTCATTTCTATTATTCCAAAGTTCAATTTGTGCCATCGTCTGATTAGAGAAAGAACATGACATTACAAAAGAAGGGTGTCCTGTAGCACAACCCAAGTTAACAAGCCTCCCTTCTGCAAGAAGGATTATTTCTTTACCATCGTTAAAAGTGTATTTTGATACTTGAGGTTTTATTTCCCTGCTTTTTGCTATCTTTTTTATCCCTTCAACATCTATTTCATTATCAAAGTGACCAATGTTACAAACTATTGCCTGGTCCTTCATATTCTTTAAATGTTCCGCTGTTATCACGTGATAGTTTCCTGTAGCTGTAACAAATATATCTCCTATTTTAACAGCGTCTTCCATCGTCATAACTTCAAAACCTTCCATAGATGCCTGCAGTGCACATATAGGATCTATTTCTGTAACTATAACCCTTGCGCCAAAACCTGTTAACGATTTAACACAACCTTTACCAACATCTCCGTAACCTGCAACTACGCATACCTTTCCAGCGACCATAATATCTGTTGCACGCTTTATTCCATCTAACAATGATTCTCTACAGCCATATAAATTATCAAATTTTGATTTTGTAACGGAATCATTAACATTGATCGCAGGAACAAGAAGCGTACCTTCTTTTTCCATTTGATATAGACGGTGAACGCCTGTTGTTGTTTCTTCAGAAACTCCATACCACTCTTTAACCATGTCATGCCATTTTGTTGGATTTGTCTCATAAGTTTTTGCAAGACATTTCATTAACGACTGTTCATCCTCTGTATCATATTTCTTTTTCAGTAATGTTGGATCCTTTTCTACTTCGCAACCACGATGAATCATCAATGTTGCATCACCACCATCGTCGACTATAAGATTTGGCCCTTTATTACCTGGGAATGTAAGCATTTGCTCTGTACACCACCAGTATTCATCCAGTGTTTCTCCCTTCCATGCAAACACAGGAGTTCCTGTCTTCGCTATCGCCGCTGCTGCATGATCCTGAGTAGAATAGATATTGCAAGATGCCCAGCGAACGTCTGCACCAACTTCCTTTAATGTTTCTATCAACGCAGCTGTTTGTATCGTCATATGTAAAGAGCCAGAAACCCTTGCACCTTTAAGTGGTTTTTGTTTTGAATACTCCGCCCTTATCGCCATAAGACCTGGCATCTCTTTTTCCGCCATGATTATTTCTTCACGGCCCCAAGTTGCTAAATTAATATCCTTTATCTTGTAGTCCTGCATCTTTTGCCTCCTTTAGCTTAAAATATGTGTTATTAGTCCGTCTCTTAGTTTTGGTTCAAACCATGTAGATTTAGGTGGCATTATCATACCGGCATCAGCAACGTCCATCAGTTCCTTAACTGTTGTTGGGAACATGCTGAACGCAACCTTAAACTCACCGCTCTTTACTCTTTTTTCAAGTTCACCAGTTCCTCTTATGCCTCCGACAAAATCTATTCTCTTATCTGTTCTTGGATCACCAATACCAAGTAGGGGTTGCAACAAATTATTTTGAAGTATTGCAACGTCCAAACTCTTTATAGGGTCTTTTTCCGGATACGTTCCTTTTTTAGCTCTCAACATGTACCACTTTCCATCTAAGAACATTCCGAATTGTTTTGGCTCCTTAGGACTTGCAAAATTTGCAGGGCTTACATCAAAACTTTTGGAAACAGCAGCCATGAATTGGTCACTGTTCATACCATTAAGATCTTTTACGAGCCTGTTATAGTCCATTATCATAAGATGTGATGCCGGAAAATAAGTAGCCAAAAAGAAATTATATTCTTCGTTACCTTTATGGTTTGGGTTTTCACTTCTTTTTTTTGCTCCAACTCTATATGCAGAAGCAGATCTATGATGACCATCCGCTATATAAAGTTCCGGTATCTGGCTAAAACATTTAACTATCTCATTAACAACTTTATCGTCAGTAATAGGCCAAACTTCGTGTTTAATACCGTCCGGAGCTGTAAATGAATACTCTGGTCTGTTGTTGCCTATCCAGGTTGAAACAGCCTTGTTAACACCAGCATGATCCCTGTAGGTCAAAAATACAACGCCGGTATTGGCATTTGTTGTTTCAACATGATTACACCTGTCGTCCTCTTTATCTTTCCTTGTAAGTTCGTGCTTTTTTATCACATTCTTTTCGTATTCTTCAACAGCCGCACAACCCATTATCCCGTACTGAATCCTTCCATTCATCGTCTGTGCGTATATGTAAAGCATAGGTTTCTCGTCCTGGAAAAGAACACCCTTCTTTATCATGTCGTTAAAATTATCTCTGGCCTTTTGATAAACAGCCATATCGTGAATATCCGTGCTTTCTGGAAGATCTATTTCTGACTTCACTACATGTAAGAAAGAAATATCATTGCCTTTTGCTTCAACTCTTGCTTCTTCGCTGTTAAGAACGTCATAGGGTTTTGATGCAACTTTTTCTGCATATTCCCTTTTTGGTCTTACAGCTCTAAATGGTCTTATTGTTGACATAAATTTTTTGTTCCTCCTAGCTAAAGAACTTTCTTGCTATTTCTATTACTTCCGCACCAACTCTTTCCTGACCCTCTTTGGTTTGTGCGCCTATATGAGGAGTAACACTTACCTTCGGATGTTTTGAAAGAGCGATATTGTTTGTAGGTTCTTCTACAAAAACATCAACACCGGCTCCAGCTATCTGTCCCGCATCCAAAGCAGCAAGTAGAGCAGCCTCATCAACAACTCCGCCACGAGCACAATTGATTAGGTAAGCGGTCTTTTTCATTTTTGCTAATTCGTTTGCGCCAATAACCGCTGGCTGACCCTTCGCTATAGGAATATGCAAAGAGATAAAGTCGGATTTTGTAAGTATCTCGTCCATAGTTGCTTTTTTACATCCAGAAACGTTAAGGTCCGGTCTTACATCAAAATACATAACGCTCATGCCAAGTGCTTTTGCTCTTGTAGCAAGCTCCACTCCTATACGACCCATACCAACGACACCAAGTATTTTGCCCGATATCTCTATTCCATTATAATTTTTCTTATCCCACTTTCCTTCACACATAGTCATTTTTGCAACTGGGATAAACCTTGCAAGAGCGAACATATGTGCCAAAGCAAGTTCCGCAACTGATGGAGCACTTGCCCCAGGAGTGTTCATTACTTTTATACCGTTAGCTTCTGCAAACTTGCTATCTATATTGTCTATTCCAACTCCGCCACGAATAACAAGTTTTAATTTTTTTGTTTCAAGGGCTGTCTTTAGATGCTTTTCCCTTACTTTAGTTGCACTCCTAACAACGACGACATCAACGTCCTTTAAGGCATTGCCAAGTTCTTCGTCGGCATAGAAGTTTTCTATTACTTCAAAACCGTGCTTTTTTAATTCCGCAACGGCATTCTTATCCATTCCGTCTGTTATTAATACTTTAATCATGTTAAAACTCCTTTTATAAAGTCTTTATGAATTCGTCTATATGACCCAATAATTCCATAACTGTTTCCATTTTTGTATCTGCCATGTGAGCAATACGGAAAGTTTTTTCTTTCAATGGGCCATAACCATTAGCGATAAGGAATCCTTTTTCGCCAAGATATTTATTAAGATCACCAACAGAAATTCCCTTTGTGTTGTTTATAACAGTAAGGGTGTTACTTCTATATTCAGGAGCTGTAAGAACGGCAAAGTTCTTAGTCGCCCAGTCTCTAACTACTTTTGCCATTTCTGCATGACGTTTATACCTGTTCTCAAGACCCTCAACGTTCAAGATATAGTCCAACTGAGCATCTAATGCAAAATAATGAGCAAGAGAAGGTGTTGCTAAATATTGATGATCCTTCTTGACTACAAAATCATATAACTGAACAAGATCCAAATAGAAGCCTCTATTCTTTACTGTTTTTGCTCTGTTGTAAGCCCTCTCGCTAACAGATGCAATTGATAATCCTGGAGGTAAACCTAATGATTTTTGTGTTGAGGTTATGCAAACATCAACGCCCCATTCGTCTACAGGTATTTTAACACCACCCATAGAGCTAACACAGTCCATCAACCAAATTACGTCCGGATATTTTTTTATTACCTTTGCAATGTCTGCACAAGGGTTCATAACTCCTGAAGAAGTTTCATTATGAGTAATAGTAACCACGTCGTATTTACCAGTTGCAAGAACCTTGTCTACCTCTTCTGGCATTGTTGCATCGCCCGCATTTTTAACACCAAAAAGATCTGTTGGTATTCCATTAGAAGTTCCCATATCTGCCCATCTGTCTCCGAAAGAACCTACAGAAAAAACTGCTGCTCTTTTTGCAGTACAACACTTAATAGCAGACTCCATAAGGCCACTTCCAGAAGTAGTAGAAAATAATATTAGATTCTTTGTATGAAAAACCTGCTGCATTTTATCGTGCATTCTTTTCTGCAACGCACTTGCTTCTTTGCCTCTATGGCTAATCATCTGGGTACTCATAGCCTTTAACACATCTTCTCTGACATCTACTGGACCAGGAATAAAAAGTTTCTTTCTCATATCTTTTGTGCCTCCAAACATTTTTTATATGCTAACTGATTATCAGATAAAAAAGACTAAGGCAACCCTCATATTACGCCTACGTATAGCGTCGTAATATTCTTTTAAAGTCATGGTCTCCGGTCTTGACAGTTCTAAGGCTCATCTCACTAAACTCGACGGCCGCTTCGCTAAGTCGAGTTTTAGCGTTCGCTAAGCCTAAGAACTGTTAGCAAAACCTTCGACAATGCCTTTAAAAGAATATTACGACTTTATACTAGTTATATATTAAAAACTGTTTTCGGAGTTTTATGAAATCTTTTTTGCCATGATCCACGATGTCACAAAAATCCTTGAAAGAGGCTCCGTTATCCAGGGCAAGACGAGCTTTGTCTGTACCAAGCAAAATATCTATCGGCATCTTTTCATATTCATATTCATACGGAGGAGGATTAAAGCTGAACTGCTGAGGATAAAGATCATATAGAGAATAAATTACTGCAAGCCCTGTCTTTAATGAATCAAATTTCTTTATATCCGTCACATGTATCTGAAACCCTTTACATACTTCTCCATTAAACTTATTAAACATTGGTTCAAAAAATACCGGTCTTAAAACCACTCCATTCAGCGACTTTATTGCCTGATGCGCGACAACATCTTTGTGCTTTATAAAAGGTGCTCCAAAAAATTCAAAAGGTTTTGTTGTACCCCTTCCCTCTGAAATATTTGTTGCCTCTAATAAACACTGACCTACGTAAACAAGTGCAGTATTAAATGTTGGCATATTCGGAGAAGGGATTAGCCACTCCCTGTTCCAATACTGTGATCTTTTCCATCCGGCGACCTTAATTATTCTCAATTTACATCCTATACCAAAAGCATCATTGAACATTAAAGCAAGTTCACCAACGGTCATTCCGTGCCTATGAGAAATTGGATACATTCCTACAAAACTTTCAAAGCCCGTATGGACAATGCCACCTTCGACGTTGACTCCGTTCAATGGATTTGGCCTATCAAGAACAACGAATTCTATGTCGTTCTGTTTACATGCGATCATCGTATTCGCCATTGTGTAAATAAAAGTGTAATACCTTGCTCCGACATCCTGAAGATCAAATACTACAGCATCAACATCTTCAAGCATGTAACTTTGAGGAACTCTGTGCGTACCATACAAAGAATATATAGGACAACCAAGTTCAGATTTTACTGTATCTGCACTTTCTTTCATATTGTCCTGCTTATCCATTATAAAACCATGCTGAGGACCAAAAGCAGCTTTAATTTCTATTTTGGCAAAACGCAATATTTCTATAACACTTTTAAATTTTGAATTTACAGAAGAAACATTACAAACAACAGCAACTCTTTTACCCTTTAAAACTCTTTTTATTTCTTCGTTTCGCTCTAGTCCAAAGCTCATATGGTTACTTGCCCCTCTTCTTTTTTCTACTAAAGAAAATTAAAGATATAACTGCAAGGGTCGCTAAAGTTATAAAGTATTTACCTACTATGCTGTAGAAAGACTTCATCCTGTGGTCACAAACAGGCACATCCATTATGATGTTCTCTTCTTTGTTGAGCTCACTCTTTTTTATCACATCACCCGTAATATCTATAAGTGCAGTAATCCCTGTGTTGGTTGAACGTATTATTGGCCGTCTATATTCCACAGCCCTCATTCGTGCTTCTCTTAAATGTTGATAAGGTTCTACTGTTCCAAACCAGGAATCGTTAGACATGTTTAAAAGTATGTGTGCATCTTTTGCGACCATATCACCTACATAACTTGAGCTTAATATCTCATAACATATGGTTGGTGCAAACCTAACTTCCAAACCATCTATCGCAAGCGTAAGTACGGCAGGTCCGCTACCTCGAGAAAAATCACTAACCGCAGGAACTATATTCTTCAGAACAGGAAAATAATCCCCCAGCGGCATATATTCGCCAAATGGTAACAGCATTTTTTTATGATAAAAATCTACCTGCCCATTTGGAGTTACAAGAATAGCGCTGTTATAATATTTGCCTATACTATCCAAATAATATCCGCCTATCAAAAAAGGAACACCCACAGTCGCAACCATTTTTTTATGCTCTAACGTTGCCTGACTACGGTCCGTGTAATAACCAGGAAAAGCAGTTTCCGGCCATACAATAAAATCAAGATCCTTAGTTGATTCTGCAAGGCTGAAAGTCATTCCTTTATATTTTTTAAGTATCAGTGACACATCAGAAACGTAGGTTTCTTTTTCCAGACCAAAATCCTTTTTTAATTTAATCGCCTGTGCAACACTTAGCTGCGCGGGATTACCTATATTGGCTTGTAAAACACCTGCCCTTACAATAGGACATTTTTCTTGAATATCTTTTAATGAAGAATATGTCTGTTTCCCGTAAAAGAACAATAACAATGGAATTGCGACACACAACGAGGCAGGAAATAGAACCTTTTTAAAAGAAAATTCGTTCTTTAAATATTGTTTTGTTATCAAGAACAAACAAACATTAATAACAAATATTAAAAAGCTAAGCCCTATAACTCCAAGTACATCTGCGAACTGAACCATGTATTTATAATAAGTAAAGGCATCACCAAGAAACCACTTAAATATCTTTGGATCAAGGACTTCTGCTAAACAAAATAACGTCGGTATCATGAATAAATAGAACAAATAACCTTTTTCTTTTTTAAAATATTTTCTGGTAAAGTAATAAAAAGCAGCAAATATTTGCATACTAAAATTAGTGGCAAGGGCAAATACCAAAAGTATAAACACAGATACAAGCCAGGAAAGACCACCAAATTCTCTGGCAACAAAGTGTATCCATTCAAAAGAAACAATGCTTTGCATGAACATTGCTGTCCATGCATAAAGGATAAGTTTCCAAAATTTCTTCTCGGATTCAAGGACAAACAAAAGGGGAATATAGGCCACAAAAGCTAACGCTGAAAAGCCAAAAGGTTCAAAACAAAGCGATAGCATCACGCCAGTAAGAACAGATAAAGATATTTTTATTTTCCAGTTATCCATGTCTAAAGAGATTTTCGCCTTAAAGCATTGCCCCGTCAAGAAAAGTGTTGTATAACTGAGACATGGAAAAATACAGAGTATTAGTTGTAGATGATGAACCTTTGATAAGAAGCCTTTTGGAAAAATATTTCCAAACAGATCCAAGATTTATTGTAGATCTAAAAGAAGACGGTTCTTTTATAATGGAAAGCCATTTAAAAGAAAAATATGATCTTGTTATATTCGACGTTTTAATGCCTAACGTTAACGGTATAGAAATGCTGCAAAACCTATTATTAAAACATCCAGAGGTAAAAACACTTGCCATAACCGGTATGGCTAATGAAGGGCTATTAAGACAAATAACCGCGCTTGGCTGTCTTGGTGTATTAAAAAAGCCTATAAAGAAAAAAGAATTTATGGACGCTGTTTATAAGGCGTTGGGCCTAACGGCGACGGTATAACCTCTGTAAGATCTATAAGTTTACCCTTATCCCTATATTCGTGATCCAATATTGTATGAACCAGTAAAAATAGATCTATATACCTTCCTGCAAATTCCTGGTCCGCATCCTCTGTTAATGCTTTTAATCTTGCAGTCTCGTACATACTTGTAAATCTGTTTAACACCAGCTCTTTTGAAGATAACGTTGAAGGGGCTTCCCCTGTCTTAAAATACTCTTTGTATTTTTCGTCTCCTTGCTGTTTAGCTTCATCACTATCTGCGCCAAATATAGATGGAGTGCTTCCTTTTTTTGCCATTGTTTTGTCTGAATCTTCGAATCTTTTAGCAAAAAGATCTCTTAGTGAACTACCACTCGAGCCATCCTTTCCCATTGCATTTTTAGGAAGTGGCTTTCCGCTAGAATTACCATACAGCGTTCTTTGAAGATCCATGCGCATCAATGCTTTTTCTCTTTCCTTTGCCCTGGCAAGGAAATCTTTTCTATCGTCATCGTCCATACCTGACCTGCTACCAATGCTAGCGCCCGCAAGAGAGCCTGAGCCTCCTCCACCAGAAGAACCCTTATCATCCTTACTGGTTAGAACAGGCGCAGCAACGGTATTGTTGTTATTATTATTGCCAGCATTATTATTGTTGGCTAGGTTTGCCAGATATTGAGCCAGAAGAATATCAGTAAGGCTTTTATTATTGTCGTTAGGCGATGTGCTTGTCGTCTTCGCAGCAGCATTCGGATCATTAACAACAGCCGTTTCTGCATTCGTGCTGCCAACAACAGATTTTATGTCATACGCCTCCTTTAAGTTAGTCTTGAACTCCTTTATTTTTTCTTCTGTAGAAAAAGCACCTTTAAGAGTTGCACTGAGCTTAGTATCAAGATCAGTCGCAGTTTTATCTGAATTTAATTTATCCAGTGCAGAAAGCATGCTGGAGCTTTCTAAGCTAATTTCATTACCTACATCATCTTTTTTCCACTCACTTACCTTATCCTTAACGGGAATGTTTACTTTATTTTGTGCAGCAAGGGCGTACACACCACTAGCAATAGTTTTAGAGTTATTTTTTATTATCGTTGTTTCATAAATTGTTTTGTATATAGAAGATATTTTTGTTGTAGCACCGGTGGCCTGTGTTTCTGTTGGTTTTGCACTAATACGATCTAATACCGTTGTTAAAGTCGAAATATAACTTATACAACTGTTCTCTAGAATAAGAGCTTTTTTTATAACGGCCTCGTAATCCGCTTGTTTTGGCGTTTCCTTTGCGGCACTTAATGTTTTACTATTCGCAAGAACACAGTCGTAGATACTCTTTAATACTTTATTCTCAGTGGATGCTCTACCCTCTACGGAGATAAGAGAGTCAGTTTCAGGATCTATGGCAGATGAAAATATATTGCACTTTTTGACTTCTCCGTACAAGTTCAAAGACATAACCGATACCAGTCCAAGGCTAAAGATGATCTTAAGCATGTTAAAAACCTCTCTACTTATATATTATCGGTTTTGTCCCCACTTTACTTGAGCCTTTACCAGTATTATTATCAGAATCAAATCCAAGGAAAGCCCCTCGCGTCTCATACTGGTCATAAGTACTTGCAACCATTGCAAAAAGATCACTACTAGAAGAGGCAATCCCTTGTGTCGGAGTATTCTTTTTTGAGCCACCATTATTTAATCCAGATAACTGAACGCTTCCTTTTGAACCACCAAATTTTTGTCCACCGGAGGTACTAGATATACCCAAAGTATCTTTAAGCTGACTAAGCCAACTTTTACCAGAGGAAGCACTGGCTGCGTCTCCACCACTCTCCTTTCCTGCACTATTCATACCTGATGAAAAACTTGAATCGCCAGAAGTTCCTGCTGTTTGATTTGTCCCGTTACTAGAAGAAGAATTTGTATTCGTGTTGTCATCACTACTACTTCCATTATTATTGGAAAATTCTGGGGTTGGCACACTGCCTTTAGAAAGACATCGCCCGTTAGACCAAACACCAGCAGGCGTTTTTTTAGTGCAAACACACGAATCAAAATCCGCCGTGCCCTTCTTATCGCTACAGATACATTTACTTACAGCACCGTCCCAGTATCCTTTCAAATTTGTATTACAGTCACATTCACTATCACCGTCTGTGCAAGAAGGAACAGAAGCACAAAGTTGATCCTTAATATCTTTAGATGCCAACAAGTTAGATTCATATGCCTGTATCGACAATAATGTTACCCAATATCTTGAGCAGAAAAGTTTGCACTCATTCTTTCTTGGGTCGTTATAATTTCTTTCACCAACTCTCACTCCTTCCCAACTTTCTATTCTCGCTTTCTTGACTGTTGCATTATAACCATCGCGATGCACGACACCATCTATATCATCAGTCTTCATACATTTTATTGATGCGCATGTATCTTTTGTCGGTGGAGTCCCTAACCCATCTTTGCTCCATATAAAACGATATTTAGCAGCTCCCGAATCTAGCCATAAACATGGACCATGTCCGCTATCGTTTATTGCGTTTGCTATTTGCCCTGCATGAATTGCAGTAGTCGCGGCAGTAATCCCTGTGCCTCCAATTACAGCACCTGCAACAAGTGCGGCATTTTGACTATCGATCTTTGATTTCTGATATATTAGATCTGAGTCACAAGTCCCCTGAAAATATCCCCAGTAATTGTCCCCTGAAAATGAACTTATAACAGGGGTGTCAGAAGTACAGCTTCCTCCGCTGTAATAAGATTTTGTAGTATCAGAGGGCCCACCACAAAGAGTTCTTTGTGCTGTTATCATTTCTTTAGTTAAAGAAGTAATACATGCCTCTATTGCTGCACAGCCTGTTTTAATCGTACAATCCTCTACAGCAAAAGCTTTTACTCCACTTAAAAAACAAAGCCCTAAAATAACAATTAAAAGTTTTTTCATAAACGTACTACCTCCTAACCTTTTTGTTCTTTACGTTGCTGTTAATATTTTCCCCAATAGCACCTGTGTGATAATAAGAACTATGTATCTCTGAAACTTTCACAAACAAGTCTTGCGATAAAGCTAAATATTCATTACCAATATTAGATTTCTTTAATCCTTTTAATTTTATTTTACTATTAGAACTCCCAGAATCTGACGACGCAGAAGACTCTGCTTCACCAGCGACACCATTAGAGACCGTAGTAGTTGCCTCACTTTCCTCTACACTACCGCTACCACGAGAAGAAAGAGATAATGAGGATGTACCAGACGAAGCACCTACACTACCCGTCGTTGATGTTTCGGCAATTCCACTAGTTGTAGCAGAAGAATTATTATTATTTTTATTACTGTTCTTATTAAAAAGGCTTAAGAACTTTCCTAAAGTACTTGAAGTATTATCGTCAGAAGCCGTTAACGCATTATTGTTGTTAGAATTGGAGTTATTGTTTGTATTCGTATTATTATTTGTGTTCCCGCTTGCGGCTGTCGTTTGTTTTTGCAGTTCCGTCAAACTGGAATCAACACCAAGTTGCTGTGCTTTAAATGCAGCCAACAAAGCGACCATAGAGTCACAAAGACTTATACATTTTATTTGTCTTGCTTTGGCCTGGGTTTTGTAAGATTTAATGCAGGTTGTATAATCACCGTCGCACATATAATTGTTATCTATTTTTGAATCGTCCTTTTGTTTACATAGGTCGCATTTTTGGATAGCAACGTCGCAGTTTGTTTGTAATCCTCCATACGTGCCGGCACAACCTTCTGGCTCTACGCCCCCACAACACCAGGAGTTATCAACACAAGCCTGTCTTGCCTGGGCTGTTTGTTTACCACTTTTACAAGGAGGAGGAGGAGGGCTAAAGCCGACACTAGCTTTAGGACATTGACACACAGAAACTGTTTCCACTCCCGTACACAAATCATTTCGGCTTGTAGTTGTATCGCATTTTATTAGAACACAAGAAACTCCACTTATAGCACCTGATATCGCCTGACTTCCAGTACCATTAGTAGCAGCGGAACTTATTTGGCTTAAAATCCCTCCCAATGTATTTACAATAGTCGCCGTCGTACTATTACACATAAGATCCTGTGTTGGTTGAACGCACTGACTATTCATTTGAGACTGAGCAACGCCAAAAGATTGTTTAAGAGCGCTTATCGCCTGTTGGTTACTGTCACTAGAATCATTCAAATCCTGTGACGCATAAAGAGAGGCACTCACCAGCAATGTTGCTATAAAAGCAGTCATGCTTTCTTACCTTTTTGTTTTATTTTCCTCTCAATTTTTTTCATTGGTCTTGTACTATCTAAAGCGTTTGCATCTACCTGACTTTTATAGACCGCGCTCACCAGTTTAAAGATATCCTCTCCGTCGGCTTTAGCAACGTCTTTCGCCTTTTCTCCTTTTTTTACTTTAAAATCCTGTCCACTTCCACTACCGACAGCAGCATCGTTAGCATTAGTCATTGCATTGGATGCTCGTCCTGCACCATGCCCTGTTTCTGCAGAAAGATCTGTCTTTCCTTTATCTTTCTTATTGTCGTTATTGCCAGCAGAAAGACCTCTGCTGCCAAGCCCTGCCGCAGCTAATTTTGAAGAAGCCCCAGAAGTATTACCATTCGCTGCTGCTGCAGCTGTAGCGTTATTATTGTTTGTATCTGATATTCCTGCTAACGATGTTTTTTCGTATCCAGCCTCAAAAGCATCATTTGTAACGTTATTATTATTGTTGTTATTATTACCGTTGTTCACACAAGCACCTTTGTCATTCAAGACCCAGCCTCCTCTAGGATCAACACTATTTCTAAGTCCACAGTCACAAGAATCTTTTAATGATTTATATTCCGCAGAATCTTTTTTAAGGCCCAAAGAAGTCATTTGTTCTTCGCAAGTTTCTGTGTCTGCATTTTTGCATGCATTAGAGGTTGGCTCCATACATGGTTTACCATCTTTACCTGTATGCTGACATAGACAACGAGTTTGTTCTTTACCGCTGTAATCTCCACAATAAGACTTACAGCCTGGAGAAAGCAATGCTCCTCCTACCTGTGTTGCAAGATTCAACAGATCACCAGCAATAGCCCAGCCAAGGCCACTGGATTTTTTAAGTTTTAAATATGTTTCACACATAGCAACGTTTCCATCGATCTTGGTGCTAATTGCGCCTTTCACTCCACCGTATATTTTAGTCACCTTGCATTTGGTGTCTTTACCGCATGCATTAAAGTTTTCATAACTCTGACAACCTGTAGCACATTTAGAGGCTGTGCAATTATTATCGTTGGTATTATTTAACGTTGGGTCATTACATTCAATTCCATACTTCACTTCATCAGCAGAGAACCAGCCATCCTTCGGGTTTGCACAATCACCTATATTTGTATTACCATTAACGCTGTCCCAATTTTGCCCTTCGCATTGTTTACATAACGCTGGTTTTATACCATTTTTATTTAGTTCTTCTTCCTGCGCAATTAACGCTTGCTTATATTCATGTTGCGCTGCTGCCTGAGTAGCAATAGAGCTACCTAATGAGCCACCGGCGTTAAGCAATGCAGAAGTATCCTGTTCGGCAAATGCTGTGCTCGACATAATAATAAATAGGAATAAAATTACTCTCATTTGGCTGCTCCTTTTATACGTACAACTAAATACTTTAGCAGTTGTATATATTATACTATAAAAACTAAGTTTTGTCAAGCTATTTTTATCAAAGAATTTGGACATAAAACCCTCTCTGGTTAACGATTATAGCTTTAATAATAATACAGTCAATGCGTCTTAAGTTTGGCTTGAAGTTTTTTAAAGTCATGGTCTCCGTTCGCGACCATTCTAAGGTTCGCCGTTTTTCATAGGCTAGCCCTGACCCGGGCTAGCTATCAGTCAACATGTGCTATAAGCGACGGCTAACCTAAGAATGGTTAATGCTCTCTTCAACAATGACTTTAAAAAACTTCAAGCCAAACTTAAGACCAATTGACAAAGTCATTACCCTCTCTGATACTCTGAAAAAATCACAAATTAAAGGGGTTAAAAATGAGCGCTTTCACTAGGAGCCACCTTCTGGGAACAGAAGATCTAAGTAAAGACGAAATAATGGACATAATTAACACTGCCAAAAAATTCAAAGATCTTATCAATAAAGGCCACGAAGTGATCCCTACGCTGCATGGAAAAATAGTTGTTCTGATGTTTTTTGAACCATCGACGAGAACAAGATGCTCATTTGAAATCGCAGCAAAAAGAATCGGAGCAGAAACAATAGATTTCTCGTCAATAAAGAGCGCAACAACAAAAGGCGAAACTTTAATAGATACGGCAAAAAACCTGGAGGCAATGCAACCTCATGTATTCGTAATAAGACACTCGAACTCAGGAGCGCCACATACTCTTGCTAAATTGCAGAATATACCTGTAGCTAACGCCGGGGACGGGTTTCACGAACATCCAACACAAGCGCTGTTAGACCTTATGACAATACTTGAATATAAAAAGCAAGTCGCTGGATTGAACATATTAATAGTTGGAGATATAGCACACTCAAGAGTTGCAAGATCTAACATATATTGCTTAAAGACGATGGGCGCAAACGTTTCCGTATGTGGACCTGCAACAATGTTACCTCCTGACGTAGAAAAACTTGGTGTAAAAGCATATACAGATCTAAAGAAAGCTATTCATGACCAAGATGTAGTAATGATGTTAAGAATACAAGCAGAACGTGGTGGAACTAATAATCAGTTCCCAACATTAAGAGAATATTCAAGGCACTGGGGACTTAACAACAACAGTGTAAAACTATTAAAACCAGAAGCTATAATCATGCATCCTGGACCTATGAACAGAGGAGTAGAAATATCCCAGGCTGTTGCAGATTCTGAAAGGTCCGTCATACTACCTCAGGTAACTAACGGTGTTGCAATAAGAATGGCCGTACTACACAAACTTGCTAAAGGTAAAAACATTGAGGAGGTCATCTAACTTGAAACTACTAATAAAGAACGGCAGAGTGATCTGTCCCGTACAGAATATCGACGATAAAAAAGACATCATCATTGAAGACGGAGTAATAAAAGAAATAGTTGCATCCACTCCTTCTGAAAAACATTTTGACGATGTAATAGATGCGACAGGAATGATAGTCGCGCCAGGCCTTGTTGATATGCACGTACACCTTAGAGAACCCGGGCACGAAGGAGCAGAAACAATAGCAACGGGAACTCTTGCCGGGGCATCCGGTGGATTTACCAGCCTTGCAGCAATGCCTAACACACATCCTGTTAACGACAACCCTTATGTTACAGCGTATATAAAAACAAAAGCCAAAGAAGACGGCATAATAAAAGTTTATCCTATCGGAGCAATAACTGCCAATCAGGAAGGAACTCAACTTGCAGAAATAGGAGAAATGTTAAAAGCAGGAATAGTAGCAGTATCCGACGATGGACACTGCGTAATGAACTCCTATGTAATGAGAAAAGCAATGGACTACTGCAAGCAATTTAATCTAACAGTAATAGATCATTGCGAAGATACCAATCTTAAAGGCGAAGGTGTCATGAACGAAGGTTACTACTCCATGAAGCTTGGCTTGAGAGGAGTCCCTGCTGTCAGCGAGGAGATAATGGTCTCTCGGGATATCGCTCTCGCACATCACACAGGTTGTCGAACTCACATTGCTCATGTTTCCTCTGCCGGAAGTCTTAGAGTTATAAATGAAGCAAAGCAGGCAGGCATTCCTGTAACAGCAGAAGTTACTCCGCATCATTTATTCATGACAGAAGAAGCTGTAATGGAATACGATCCTAATACAAAAGTAAGTCCTCCGTTAAGATCACAAAAAGATATGAAGGCACTAAGACAGGCTCTAAAAACAGGCATCATAGATGCAATAGCAACAGACCATGCCCCACATAGCGCAGAAAAAAAGGATATAGAGTTCCAACTTTCAAGAAGCGGAATGATCGGTCTGGAGACAGCGTTATCCTCGTGCTTAAAGCTTGTTCACGACAACGAGATAAGCTTAACTACATTAATAAGACTAATGTCTACAAATCCGGCGAAAATACTCGGCATAAGTGGTGGAAGTCTTGAGAAAGGAAAACCTGCAGACATAGTAATATTTAACCTCAACGAAGAATGGATATATGCAGAAGATAAAATACTTTCAAAAAGCAAAAACACCCCTTTAAAGAACTCTAAGTTAAAAGGAAGAGTAAAATACACAATCTGCGACGGTAAAGTCGTATGGACGGCATAAGGTTAACCGTGCAGGCATGTGACAAAAAAGTAATAATCGTAATCGCTAGTGACAATTTTCGGGACGAAGAGTTTTCTAACACTCAAAAAGTCTTGCATGAACATGGTATCAAAACTGTTATAGCCTCCTCTAAACTTTCCGAATCGAATGGAGTAAGAGGTCTTGTAAGAGTAAAACCGGATATCCTGATAAATAAGGTCAACATTAATGATTACGATGCTATTGCTTTTATCGGCGGTATTGGTGCAAAAGAATATTTCAACGATCCTGTTGCACACAAACTAGCAAAAGATGCTTATGCAAAAGGGAAAATAGTTTCAGCAATATGCATTGCACCAGTAATACTAGCCAATGCAGGCTTATTAAAAAACAAACAATTTAATGTATGGCCTTCTGAAGTTAAGACCATAGAATCGAAAGGCGGGATATTTAGTTCTAAACCTGTTGTCATTGATGGTAACATAATAACAGCGCAGGACGTTGATGCGGCTACGGAGTTTGGTACAAAAATAGCAGAAAAACTAATGAGCAATACAAAGTGAAACATAAAATAACAGGAAACGGTCCGGTAATTATAATTCTCAGAGGTTTGGGCAGAACCCTGGAGTATTGGTTAGACTTTGAAACCGTCCTTGCAAAAAATTTCAAAGTAGTAATGATAGATCTTCCCGGTGTTAACGACGAGAAAGAAAAAACTCCATTAATGTTAATGACCACTGTTAAACTCCTTGTCAAAAAAATAAATGAACTAAAACCACAAATAGGAGAACCTCCGTATCACTTTTTTGGATTATCGTTAGGCGGATTAAGTGCAATGGGTATTGCATACTATAACCCGGAAATGGTAGAGACACTAACAGTTGCATCATCCAGCATTGTGCAATTACAATCAAAAAGGATTAACCTTATACCTCTCTTAGATCTTTTGTTAATGGAGCTAGAACCAGGACGACCTCCGTATCCAAATAGAAGAATAGGAAAGTATTTAGTTGGTAAAAAATATTTAATAGAGCATCCGGAAATAATTAAGACCTGGGACAAAATATGGGCGATGCAGGAACTTACAAAAGACAACTTTTTTAAACAAATGATATCTGCGTTATTCTCTATAACGCCGGAAATGGCATCAAGGATAAAAACACCAACACTGGTAATTTCAGGTGAAGACGACCGCTTGGTCCCATTTGAAAATTCAGAGGTAATAAAGAATTGTGTGCCAAACGCCATACATATAAGAGTACCAGACGCCGGGCACGATATAACGACGGAAAAACCGGAATTAATAGCAGAAATGATAAGCGAGTTTACTAAAACCAAAAATCTTGAAATCATAAAAACAAAATTCCAAATGACAAAAGAACCGCAAGAACTGTTGCAGTTAAAAAGACTAGAAAGAAGCTTCGGCGACGTGGTAATAATGGAAGAAATAGGAGAAGTGGATTACAAAGGTTATAGGACACCAATAAATGCCTTTTTTATTTCTCATAAACCAAAACCGGAATTGCCAACTATTGCATTTTTTTCATGCTTTCACGGCGTAGAATGGATAGGCGGTCGAGTACTTGTTAACTTTATAGAACATCTTGTACGAGAAATAAAATGGGACGAAGATATAAAAAACTTAACAGAAAAAGTTAATATCTGCGGCATTCCAATAGTAAACCCGGTTGGTCGAATAGAAGGTTACAGGTCTAATGGTAATGGAATAGACCTTATGAGAAATGCACCTGTAAGATCAGAACACGCTATCCCGCTGCTAGGCGGGCAAAAACTTTCCAGACATTTACCGTGGTACATGGGAGAAGGACTAGAAAAAGAAAATGAAATAGTCGTAAAATTCTTGCATGACTACGTTTTCCCATCAAACTTTAAAATGACAATAGACATACACAGTTCGTTCTTACGTAACTCAAGAATATGGATACCGTATGCTTCCGGCAAAAAGCTGCCAAGTAAAGAAGCCGCAGTGTTTAGACAGTTAAGAAAAACCTTGAACGGTATTTATAAATACAACCCTTATAAATATGAAAAACAGGAACATATATATACAACTCATGGCGATTTTTGGGATTATAAATTTGATCGTCATAATGAAGTATATGACGGGACCTACTTACCTGTTACATTAGAAATAAGTTCTAGGGACTGGACCATAAAGAACTTTCTTAAACATTGGTCGATGGAATCTTTGTTCAGTCCTTTTGACAGAAAAGAAAGCAACGCTGAATACATAAAACATATTATGGTCTTTGATTTCCTTATCCGCTTTTTAAAGAATTACCAAGACCCAGAAAGTTAGCCCAAATTTTTCTTCTTAGGTAAAAATTTTGTCGTGTTCGAAATTTTCTTACCTGTTTTATGCTCTAATTCCTTTCTGGCGTTACCGGCGATGGAACCACCCTCTTTTGCAACAATTTTGTTCTCTTCGAAGCCTTTAGTATCTTTTACCCTCGCAATTACAGTGGTGGACGCTTCACCAAGCATTGTAAATATTTGCTCGAGATCGTCCATGTGGTCTCGCAGGTTCTCTTGCTTCAGCCCCTTAAACTTTTTATATTCATTTGGAGTCATTCCAAACGTAGCTCTTGATATTTCTGCCGTTAATATTGCGAACTCCAGCCCTTCTTTTACACCCCTTTTACCCCATTCTTCTGTAAGCTCTTCTCTAATTGCAATACCACGCATTCTTTTTTCTATCCATGCATCGGGATAACCTTTTGCCTTATATAGCGCTCTAGTTCTTTTTGTTGCAAGCTCAGGGTCTTCAATTTCTTGTACACGTTCATACCCTACTTTAGCCAACCAGCGTTTAAATGGTTCAGCTTTGGGAGATGGAATAGACTGGATAATGCGAAAGACTCCTTCTGTGTTTGCACAACTAATCTCTCTTTTCTTACTATCCTTAGTGAGCATTTCAAGTGGGGTACAAATTGTACCCCACTTGAAATTTAGCTCAGTATCACGTTGTCGCATTTTTTTGATATATTGCTTAGGATCTAAACTATCGGTTAAAACCTCAACCACATCGATAACAGAAAAGAACCATTCCCCATTACGTAAAACCCTGCGTATGTTCTTTCCCTTGAACACAACTAGTTTGTCTTGTTCTAATTCTTTCATAGATACCTCTAGAAAGAATTAGTGCAACTAGCGTACTTTCACGCCTAGGCTATATAATAGTTGAAAAGTGTTGGTTTTTGATAAAAGTGTCAGAGTCAATTCGTCACGCAGTGCGTGACGAATTAGGACTGTTCAAAAGCAGTTGTCCTTCACTAGCAACATGGTAAGATTCTAAACTTATGATTAAACTTTTAATTACAATAATTATCTTTACCACAAGCTCTTCCGTTTTTGCTGAAGGAATAAACGTTGAAGGCTCTCTTATACAAAAACATCTGGAAGCTTTATCAAAGATAGGAAATCTTGGTAGTGGTTCAAAAGATGGGTTCACAAGAACTGCTTGGTCTACAGAGGAATCACAGGCTTTCAAATACATAGAACAAGAGGGAGTAAAAATAGGCTTAGAATCACATTACGACGAAGTAGGAAATCTTTTTCTTAGAACAAAGAATAAAGCTAAAAAGGTAATACAGACCGGTTCACATTTAGATACTGTACCATATGGGGGTAATTTTGACGGAGCTGCAGGTGTTATCGCAGGGCTAGAAGCGATACACAGCATTAGCAAAAAAGGACTACCTAAAGATATCGATCTGGAGCTTGTCGTATGGAGGGGAGAGGAATCAACATCTTATAGCGTTGCTAATAAAGGAAGTAAATTTGCCTTCGGAGAAAAAATTCCCGCTAACAAAAAACTAGAAGCAGCTATTCAACAGCAGGGATTCAACCTTCCGTCAGGGGAAAAAACTTCTCCCAAAGTCTATGCCTATCTTGAGTTACACATTGAACAGGGAAATCAGCTTGAGCTAGATAAAAGAGAGATTGGAATAGTTACAAGTATCAGAGGTGCTGATAGATATAGGGTAGATGTATTTGGAAAATTTGATCACTCTGGAGCAACACCCATGGGAACCAGGTATAGGAGTGATGCAAACCTTACAATTGCATATATGCAGGTTGAGTTAGATAAGATTATCAGGAATTATTTAGAAAAAGGTTATGATCTTGTTCAAACAGTTGGCGTAGTTAACAGTGATCAAAAAATCAATGACACTAATAAACTTGTTTATAATAATGCAATGACTAAGGTAAGTGGTTTTGGTTATTTTATCCTTGATATCAGAAGCAACAACAAAAAACAGCGTCAACAATACGTTGAAAACGTATTGGATACATTAAAACAAACAAGTCTTTCCCTTAACACAAAAATGAAGATCACCCATATAAGTGAAAGTGATCCAGCAGAATCCCTTGATCCAAAACTAGAAAAAAACATTGAAACAGCAACAAAACGTTTAGGTTACAGCTATACGTTCTTACCTAGCGGTGCCGGACACGATGCTGCAATAGTATCCAAACACAACATCCCAACAGCGATGATATTTATCCCTTGTAAAGGTGGTACTAGTCACGCTAAAGAAGAATTCGCTAAAACAAGTGACATCAAAAAAGGCGCAGAAGTATTAGCAAATACAATGCTGTCTCTTTAGAAATATTAATTTGGTTTAGTATTTTCATTCTAAGTTTTCTTTTTTAAATCATTCTCGAAGAGAGCGTAACTATTCTTAGGTTCGCCTTCGCTATAAGCATTAGTTTAACGATAGCTAGCCCGGTCCAGGGCTAGCCAATGTAATAAGGCGAACCTTAGAATAGTAGCGAACGAAGAGCATGATTTAAAAAAGAAAACTTAGAATAGAAATTTAACCAACATTCATAAATCCTATTTTGTCTTTGAAGCGGGTGACAAGCATATCCTTTAGAGGTTTATGAGGAGCGAGCATAAAGTCAGGATCATTTTCTACAAGACGTAGAGCCTCTGTTCTTGCAAGTATCAATGTATCCATATCGCGTACAAGATCCGCAACTCGTAGTCCAGGAATACCATGTTGCCTTGTGCCCATAAATTCTCCAGGGCCTCTGATTGCCAAATCCTCTTCCGCAACTTTAAATCCGTCGTCGGTCTTTACCATTGTATTAAGTCGTCTTACTGCAACTTCGTTAAGATGATTTTCTGCCATCAATATACAAACGCTTCTTGATTCACCTCTGCCGATACGCCCTCTTAGCTGATGTAACTGTGAAAGCCCAAAACGTTCAGGATGTTCTACGAACATCACCGTAGCATTTGGAACATCTATCCCGACCTCTATAACCGTAGTAGAGACTAAAAGGTTTATTTTACCGTCCTTAAATTCTCGCATTATCTGTTCTTTCTCTTCTGCACGCATCCTTCCGTGCAAAAGTCCGACTTTGTAACCTTTAAATATTTCGCTCAAATGTTTTGCAGCATCCTTTGCATTCTTTAACATCAGCTTGTCACTTTCTTCTACAAGAGGATAAACAAAATAGGCCTGCAAACCTTTTTTAAGTTCTTCTCTTATAAAATCATAAACAAGATTTCTTTTCTGATCGTACACAAGCTTAGTTACTATCGGAATTCTACCAGCCGGTTTTTCGTCTATAATGGATACATCAAGATCACCGTACAAAGTCATAGCAAGTGTTCTTGGTATCGGAGTTGCTGTCATAACAAGAACATCAGGGTTACCTTTTTTTGCAAGATTTGATCTTTGTTCAACACCGAATCTATGTTGCTCGTCGACTATAATAAGCCCAAGGTTTTTGAACTCAACATCATCCTGAATAACTGCGTGAGTTCCTATTAAAAATGATGTCTCTCCTGTTTGCAGCTCCTGTTTTATTTTTTGTTTTTTACTTTTTGGAGTAGAACCAACCAAAAGTTCCGCTTTAAAATCATTACCAAACACTTTTTGGAATGTTTTAAAATGTTGTTCTGCCAATATTTCCGTAGGAACCATAAGAGCGGCCTGATATCCGTTCATCACACAAACAACAGCGGCGTAAAAAACGACTACCGTTTTACCAGAACCAACATCTCCCTGTATCAATCTATTCATTGGTTCACTTGTTTTCATGTCACTCAATATTTCTTGTATAACCCTTTTTTGTGCACCAGTAAGTTGGAAAGGCAATCTTGCATTTAAAAGATCAAGCCACTCCTGTTTAACATCAAAACGTATCCCTGCCTTTTTCTTTATGCCTCTTCTTCTAAGTGCAAGAGCAAGCTCCAATACAAAGAACTCGTCGAAGATAAGCCTTTTTTGATACCCTGTCCCAAAGTCCCTTAGCTTTTGAATGTCAGTTCCCTTAGATGGAAAATGAACTTCCTTAAGACTTTCTTTTAAAGCAGGTAACTTCATCCTCTCCAAAAGATCTTTCGGCATATATTCTTCTACTTCTGTAGAATAATGCTCAACCATATTGAACATAATTCTACGTATCATTTTTTGTTTTAGACCTTCTGTTTCTGAATATATTGGAACTATTCTACCGTAATGTATTTTGTCATCGGCAGACTCTTTTTCGTCAACTACCTCGATATCAGGATGATGTACTTCCAATCTGCCACCATATAAACTTGTCTCGCCAGAAACAAAAACCTTAGCTCCTGGCTTAATGATATTGAGCATAAAACGTTCATTAAAGTTAAACCATTTGCAGTTTATATGTCCGGTCCCGTCCCCTACTTTAACGGTAAATATTTTTCTTCTACCCCCTTTTACCCTAAACACATCTGTATCAAGTATGACTCCATTAAACAGAGCATACTCCATAGGTTGAAGTTCAGATATTTTTCTTAATTGGCTTCTGTCCTCGTAGGTTCTGGGAAGAAAGTAAAAAGCGTCACCGACTGTTTGTATTTCTTTACGACCAAGAAGGGCTGCTATTTTAGGGCCAACCCCCTTAACAAACTGTATTGGTGTATCTAATCCCTTTTTATACATATTCTATTTTTACTATCTCGTACTCAGTTTCACCTTTTGGCGTTCTCACAGTAGCAGTATCCCCTTTTACTTTACCAACCACAGCTCTTGCTATCGGGGACATAATAGAAACTTTACCTTTTGAAACATTTGCTTCATCTTCGCCGACCAACTGATATTTTACCTGCTCATTAGTCTCAACATTAAGAAGAGTGATCGTTGCCCCAAAAACAACCTTGTCACTTTTTATAGTACTAGGATCAATAACCTGGACATCCGCAAGCTTTGACGAAAGTTCTGCAATCCTTCCTTCAATAAAACTTTGTCTCTCTTTTGCGGCAGAATATTCTGCATTCTCGCTCAAATCGCCGTGAGCTCTTGCTTCTTCTATGGCTTTTATTACCGCAGGACGTTCTTGTTCCTTAAGCCTTTTAAGCTCCTGCTCAATCTTCTGTTTTCCATACACCGTTATAGTAGCCAAAGCAGCCTCCTTAACACATTAAAATCTTATTTTTGGTTTTTCACAATATATATGACCCACTGGAACGTGAGCATACTCTTCTGTTTTAAGTTTCATCAAAGCAAGCCTTGCCATAAATGCAGTATGATACACATGTCCCATATTCTTTATCTTTTTTATTTCTGACTTTATGTAACCTATAGTTTCCTGAGGATGAAAACAAAAGCCCCTGGAAAATATATTTTTGTCATTTAAAGGAATAAGTCGTCCCTGAAAAACATCTCCTTTATTAACTAGATTTATTACATAATTATCTGACACTTTATAAACTTGCCCGGTAAAAAGATCTTTTACCTTAACCCTTTCCTTATTGACCGATTTAACAAAAAAAACACTGCTGATAAAATTATTCATCCCTTCAAGAAAATCCTTTTCCTCCTGTGTAAAAGAAGCACCATGCTTTTCACAAAAGAACTTTAAAGGAGTAAGATCGTCGTTGTCTAATTTTCTATCAAAAACATACCAATCAAGGAACAGATTTATCCTTTCTAAAAAATTAGAATTATCCTCGTGTATAACACCAGAAGCAGCAAAGAACTCATACTTTGCCTTTTCTATCTCTGGTAGATAAAGACCATCACTAAATTCTTGTAATGTTTTTTCAAAAGCTTCTCTGAAATCCATATATCGACTACCATTATCATGTTTTTTAGAGTCTGTCGCCTGTGTATAACAGCGAGAATAAAAAGGCCCCCGGTACAAAAACCGGGGGCCTTAAAAAGATCAGTATCTAAAAGTTATCTTCTGCCTTTCTTCTTAGCTTTTTTAGCCTTTTTAGCTTTCTTAGCTTTTTTAGCTTTCTTAACTTTTTTTACTTTCTTTGCCTTTTTACCCTTCTTAGCCTTTTTTACTTTCTTTGCTTTCTTTGTTCTTTTTCTCTTCGCGCCTTTCTTTCCACCACGAGCCATCTTCACGCTAGATACATCGCCATCTTTGTCGATGTAGAACAAATACTCTGGTTCTCTCTTAAGGTTAAGTTCTTTCACGATCTCTGGTCTTGATTTCTGACCCTTAGCTCCACCACGTGCCATCTTTACTCTTGCGATGTTACCATTCTTGTCGATGTAGTAAAGATAACCTGGTACTCTTTTCACTCCACACTTTGCAACTTTCATAAGGTTTCCCCTCCTTATATTTTTCATCGAGTTCTTAGTGAACCCATCTATGGAATCTATTATAGATGATAAATTAAAAAAATGTGAAACTTTTTTTTATTTTTTTTTAGACGAGTTTTTATTTCTTGGATGCCCTGATTAAGAGGAGGGAGGCAATAACGAATATTACGTTGGCTCCCCAGGCAGAGACAGGTGCATAAAGCCTGCCAGAGATACCGAGGCTGAGAAGCACGGAGAACAAGACCCAGTATACAAAGACGAGGCCAAATCCTATGCCAATATTCAAGGGTACTCCTCCCCGGCGGTGTTGCTTTACCGCGAATGGAAGTCCTATAAGGCACATAACAAGCCCGGCGAATGCCATGGAATACCTTTTATTGAGCTCGACCCTGTATTTAGCAGGAGATAGTCCTGCACTTTTAAGATCATCTATATACTGCAAAAGGTTATCCACAGGTAGATAGTCAGATTTTGCTTCTATCTTCTTAAAATCATCTGCTTCTTCTCTAAGAAGAATCGTTTTTTCCGGTTTAAGCTCTGTAATGGCTCTTCCACTCGTAAAATCAGTATCTTTAACATCCTTAAGCGTCCAAATATTTTTATCTTTATTATAAAAAGCCTGCTGAGCATAAACATGTTTGGTAGGCTCAAAAGAATCATTAAAGTAGTAAAGATTTATACCAAAAACGGTCTTTGTAGCGGAATCATAAGAAGAGACATTGTATATAAGATTTTTCTCTCTGAACCAAGCTTTCCTTTGATGTAGGTTACCGTAAAACTCAGAACCTCTACCAAGCATTTCTACCATCCAAATCTTTTCTGCCTGAAATGTAGCCGCAGGCAAAATCTTGTCAGAAAGATAAAAGGAAAATACACCAATAACAGAAACGGTTATTATAATCGGAGTAGCAACCTTTATAAGGCTCCTGCCACTACAATACAGGCTGACAAGCTCATTATGCTTAGACAACTCAGAAAAAAGCATTAGTGTTGAAAGCAGAGCGCTAACAGGGATCATTTGCAATACTATCCCAGGGGTTCTAAAGAAATAATAAAGAGCAATGAACCTGAAAGGAACGTTTATATTCCATATCCTGGATAAAAGATCTATCCCAAGAAACAATATAATGAGGATAAAAAGAAATGTGAAAAATCTTTTAAGAAATTCAATTATTAAATAACGCGAAAGAATCATTCATTTATTCTACGTCTTCTTCCGCAGAAATATCAACTGTATAAACTTCGCCTGCCATCCCCTGTATTTTTACATCACTACTCATAGAGGTAATGTCAGAGAGCTCCTTTTCTGCAAGCGCAGAGATACTGTCATTAGCGGTAAATTCAACAAAACCAGCAGCTACTTCTCTAAGAGCTAAAACGGCTTCCTTGTTGTCGTCTGGGACCATTGCCCTTGAACCCTTTAGTATTTGCTTTGCTCTTCTTGCTGCAAGATGCACTAACGCAAATCTGTTAGGTACTTTTTCCAGACAATCTTCAACTGTAACTCTAGCCATTAAAAACCTCCAAAGAGAATGAAACTCGCCATAGGCACAAGGGTTTTTACACTTTTGGGCATAAAAATCAAGCTTTATTTAAAGTCAGGGGTATATTCACTGCTGGCTGAATCCAAGCCCTGTACAAAACCATTCTCAAACCCAAGTTTTTCAAGGTGTTCCAACACCGCCTCGTACTCCGCTAAGTTAAGTTTTTTGCTCAAAGCTATGCATTCAAATGCCTTATGGATTGGATAGTACTGAGACATCAAACTTATAAAGACCTTATTACCAAAACTCTGCTCTATAGCGTTAAGAACCCCAAAGGAGTTCTGTACTGCCCCAGGCAAGATAAGATGCCTTATTATAAGACCTTGTTTCATAATGTTATCGTCAGAAAAGCTGTCCTTAACCTGACGCCTCATTTCCTTAATTACTTCAACAACGTTCGGAAAGTATCCTGGGGCACTAGAATATTTAACAGCAAGCTCGTTATCGCTGTATTTAAAGTCAGGAAGATATATGTCAACCAAGCCATCCAACCTTTTAATAGCTTCTACTGTTTCGTAGCCACCACAGTTCCAAACTATTGGAAGATCAAAGCCCTGCTTTTTTAACTTCCTCAACACAGGCACTATTTTTTCTTGATGAGGTGTTGGTGTTACAAAGTTTATATTATGTGCACCTAAACTTTTTAACTCCAAGCATATATTAAAGAGCTCGTCCTGACTAATATCTTTGCCCTGCCCTAATTGACTGATCTTATAATTTTGACAAAATACACAGGCTAAATTGCAGCGAGAAAAAAATATCGTTCCGGAACCTTTAGTACCAGAGATCGGTGGTTCTTCCCAATAGTGAAGTTGGTGAAGATTTATACGTATTGAGTTATCTTTGGAACAGAAAAAATGCTGCTTGCAGCGCCTAAAGCAATTATCGCACGAGAGCATCTTGCCACTTACCAAGCCCAGGGAACACAATACTTCTCATAAACCCCTTCTCTCCAAGGGTCTTTATTGACGCCCCATTATATTCTATCGTTGCTGCCGAAGCATCCCCCAGAAGCACCTTTATTTCCTTAGTCGCTTCAAGTTTTTTTATTCCACCTGTTCTTAATAAAAAATCGAATGGTCGTCCATCATCTATTTTAACTTTAACCCAAAGATCTGCTGTCGCCTTTATAATAACTTTTTGAGTAATGGGCACTGTTGATTTTACAGGTACTTGAGTTGGTGCAGATGCTGGTGGTGACTGCGCTGGTACTTGTACAACCTTTGGTGCAACCACAGGAGCAACCGATGCAGTAACTACCGGAGCTGGAGCTTCTGCTGTTACAGGCGTAACAGTCTTTTGCTCAGACATTTTCAATATCATTTGGTCGCCGGCAACAACTTCTTTGTTGTTTTTGCCAGTCTTGGTATACAGATTATAAACGACTAAAGAAAGCACTATGATAATAACAGACAAAGCAGAAATGACGACTCTAGTACTAAGCTTAACTTTATATTTATTTATTTTCACACCATCTCTGTCGCTAAGCTCATCTATTTTAGTATCCGGTTTTCTGGTAGGAGATATTAAAAGTTCGTAGAACAGTATCGCTTCCTTTGGATCCACTCCGAGATATTTAAGATAACTTCTTATGAAACCTTTTACAAATATTGGAGCTGGAAGCTTTTTAAAATTATCACTTTCAAGAGCAGCTAAAACGCTTATATTTATTTTTGTAGAAGACGCAAGCTCTTCTATACTTATACCATGTAGCTCTCTGGTCTTTTTTAGATATGCGCCTAATGTACCTACATTTTCTGTGCTATTTTCAATATCCATAACTTTTATCCTCTGATTTTATGAGTAGGCAATGAATTATAACGTCCACATTCCAAAGTCAATTCTAAGGTTGGTATATTTTGTTTTTTGGTCATGGTTTCCGGTCCTGAATGTTCTAAGGCTCGTCTCACTAAATGCGACGGTCGCTTCGCTTATTCGCATAGCAAAACCTACAACAATAACCAAAAAACAAAATATACCAACCGGATACTTGACAATAAATCGGTATTTAATATAAGCATATGGAAAGTTGGCGGGGTAGCTCAGTTGGTTAGAGCACACGGCTCATATCCGTGTTGTCGAGGGTTCAAGTCCCCCCCCCGCTACCATTTTTCAAGTAGCAAATTTATGACCCACCTTTCAAAACAGGAAATCGTAAAACTCCTTACATCAAAAGACAATGATACTCTATATAAACGTGCCTATGAAATAAAGAAACAGAATGTTGGCACAAAAGTCTATTTTAGAGGACTAATAGAGTTCTCTAATATCTGTTCAAAGAACTGCTTCTATTGTGGGCTAAGACGGGATAACAAAAAACTTAACAGATACGAAATAAGTGACGAAGAAGTTCTAGGTGCTGCAAAGCTTGCCTGGGAATCCAAGTATGGCTCCATAGTTCTACAGTCAGGGGAGATCTGTCGTCCAAAGTTCAGTTCAAGGATAATGGAACTCCTAAAGAAAATAAAAAGTGCCACAAACAATGAACTAGGGATAACCCTTTCATGCGGAGAGCAGAGCGAAGAAACATACAGACAGTGGTTTGCCGCCGGTGCACACAGATATTTACTAAGAATAGAAACATCCAATAAAGAGCTTTATTACAAGATACACCCTAAAGACAAAGAACACTCCTTTGAATCAAGAATAGACGCGTTAAAGTCATTAAAAAAACTTGGATTTCAGGTCGGTTCCGGAATAATGGTTGGACTTCCTTTTCAGACAATAGAGAATATCGCCGACGATCTTGTCTTTCTTAGGGATATTGACTGTGACATGGTAGGACTAGGACCATACGTAGAACATAGCAATACTCCTCTATATAAGGAGAGGGCTAATCTAATGCCAAAGCAGGAAAGGTTTGATCTTGCGCTAAAGTGCATAGCAATATTAAGGATAATGATGAAAGATATAAACATCGCAGCAGCAACGGCATTACAGGCGATAGACGAAGAAGGAAGAGAGAAAGCTTTGCTTGCAGGCGCCAACATAATCATGCCAAACCTTACACCAACAAAGTACCGTTCAGACTATTTGTTGTATGAAGACAAACCTTGTATCAACGAGGGTGCCTTGCAGTGTAAAGGCTGCCTGGAAAATAGAGTCAAAAAATATGGTGAAACTATAGGTTACGGAGAATGGGGAGATTCCAAACACTTCCTGAAGAGGAAATAAAAATGTTAAAAAGCCAAAGACCACACATAGGAATATTCGGCAGACGCAACGTTGGTAAAAGCTCTTTTATAAATGCAATAACCGGACAGGATATATCTATAGTAAGCGAGCATCCCGGAACTACGACGGACCCAGTAAATAAAATAATCGAGTTAGAGGATGTCGGGCCTGTTGTACTTATCGATACCGCCGGTATAGACGACAGCGGAATGCTGGGAGAAAAAAGAATAGAAGCCAGCAACAAAGCAATAAAGAAAACAGATCTGGGAATAATACTCATAGAGAATAATGAATTCACAAAGTTCGAGGAAAACATCGCAGAGGAGCTGCAAAAGCATCAGACACCTTTCCTTATAATACATAATAAATCGGACATAAAAGCTCTTAGCACGACGACAAAACAGAATTTGGAAAAAAGATTTAAAGTGGATGTCGTTGATTTCAGTTCAACCACAAAAAGTAATCTTGCAAATATAATGTCGTCCATAAAAAAGAACACACCAGAGTCTGCATTTCAAAACCCGTCGCTCTTAGATGGTATAGTAGAAAAAGGCGACATTGTTCTTATGATAACCCCTATTGATACAGAGGCACCAAAAGGAAGAATGATACTTCCGGAAGCACAGGCTCTTATAGATACACTTAATAAAGATTGTATCGCTGTAACAATAAAGGAAACAGAAATTAAGCTCTTCTTCAACAAGATCAACGTACGACCAAAGATAGTTATAACGGATAGTCAGGCATTCAAAAAAGCGAACGCAGAAATACCTGCGGATGTCCCTTTGACAAGTTTTAGCATCCTATTCTCCCGTCTAAAAGGAGACTTCGAAACCTACGTTGAAGGCGTTAAACAGATATCTAAACTCAAAGACAACGACAATATACTTATACTTGAGTCATGTTCACATCACGTAACCCATGACGATATAGGAAGAGTGAAAATACCAAAGTGGATAAGTGAGTTCACTGGCAAAAAACTTAATTTTGATATCATTGCAGGCCAGGACAGTATTCCTACTAATAAAAAATATGCTCTCGCAATACAATGCGGTGGATGCATGCTTACAAGAAAGCAGGTACTTAACAGGATCAAGCACGCAACGGACGAAAATATCCCAATTACCAACTACGGAATGGCAATAGCCTATGTTAACGGGATATTTGAAAGAGCCACAGCTCCGTTTTCAAAGCACAAATAAAATATTACTTGCATTTAGGCACTACCATTAATATATCTATGCCTGTAATTTATTGTGATTTATTTCACATTTCATACACATATATAAGGAGAAATTACCCCATGAGTCAGTGTTCAGTTGACCCAAAGACCTTAGTTACAGAGGCTGTAAAAAAATTCGGAACAAAAAGAGAAAGTCTTCTCTCTGTTCTTCAGCATGTCTACAGCAAGGAGCACAAGTTAAGTAAAGAAGTAATGCAGGAAGTAGCTGCTGCATTTGATCTTTCAGCTGCGGATGTTTACGGGACGGCTTCTTTTTATTCTTTCCTGGAAGTAGCAGAAAAAGGCAAAAACATAATAAGGCTGTGCAAAACTATCTCATGCGACCTTAAAGGAAAACAGGAGATCATTTCTGCAATAGAGGGAAAGTTAAAAATAAAGCTCGGAGAAACAACCCCTGATAAAAAGTTCTCTTTCCTGGAAACAAATTGCCTTGGTTGGTGCCACAAAGGTCCAGCGATGTTAATAAATGACAAAGTCTATACCGAATTAACACCGGAAAAAGCGGTGCAGGCTATAGACGAAAACATATAAGGAGTAGATAAAAATGATCACAGAAAAACTCAAAAAATATAAAAAGAAAATAGACATTATCTTTTTGGATACGGACTGCGCAGCTATCCTTGATAAAGGATTAAAGATGTCCGCAGATGATGTAATAAAGGAACTGATAGATTCAGGATTAAAAGGCAGAGGCGGAGCAGGATTCCCTACAGGTTTAAAATGGAAGTTCGCTTCTCAACAAAAAGAAAACAAAAAATATGTAGTATGTAATGCAGATGAAGGCGAACCAGGAACATTCAAAGATAGAGAGATCCTAGATAAACAGATAACTAAGGTCCTTGTCGGTATGGCAATATGTGCACACACAATTGGTGCAGACGAAGGATACATATATTTAAGAGGCGAATACAATTATCTAATACCGCAACTTAATAAGGAAATAGACAAATTCAATGCTGATCTAAAGAAAAGAAAACTTAACTTCAGCATATCCGTAAAATCTGGCAGTGGTGCATACATCTGTGGAGAAGAAACAGCATTAATAGAATCAATGGAAGGAAGACGTGGAGAGCCAAGGAATAAACCACCATTCCCTGTTGTAGAAGGTTATCTTAATAAACCAACAGTAGTTAACAACGTAGAAACTTTTGTATATACAGCGATGATAATACAGAATGGAGCAAAATTCTTTAAGGACCTTGGAACAAAAGATTCCAGAGGCGGAAAAGTTTTCAGCGTTTCCGGTGATACACCACACCCTGGCATCTATGAACTTGAGCTTGGAATGACGCTTGAAGATTTCGTTGAAATATTCGGTGACGGAGATACGAAAGCAGTTCAGGTAGGCGGAGCTTCCGGTTTCTGCGTTCCTAGACGTAAATTCAAGGAAACAATAATCGGGTTCGAAGGTGTTCCGACCGGCGGTTCAATGATGTTGTTCAACAGTTCTCGTTCTATGTATAACGTGCTTCATAACTTTTTAGAATTCTTTTGCGAAGAATCCTGCGGACAATGCACTCCTTGCAGAGTTGGTTGTCAGCAACTATTAAAAGGAATAGAGGGAGTAAAGGACAAAAAGCTTTCTCCTAAATATTTAGACGACTTAAGAAACATGTCCGACACAATGAGAAGTTCTTCTAAATGTGGATTAGGACAATCCGTTCCAAATGCTTTCAACTCGATATTGGAGAACTTTAAGGAAGAGGTGATCTACTAATGAATATGATCAAAGTAAAAATCAACAACATGCCATTAGAAGTACAAGAAGGAACTACAATACACGACTCTGCTAAAAAACTAAAAATAAAAATACCAACATTGTGTTATCACCCTGACCTTTCAGTAGCAGGGAATTGCAGAATATGTGTTGTAGAAGTGAAAGGGTCAAAAACTCTTGTTCCATCATGCTCAATGCCCGTAGCAGAGGGTATGGAAATATTCACCAATACATTAAAGGTAAGAAAAGCAAGAAAAGACGTAATTGAACTATTGCTTGCTGAGCACAACATGGACTGCACAAAGTGCTACAAGAATTGTAACTGTGAACTTCAGACTATCGCAAAAGACTACATATCCGAGAATGACAGATTTATAGATGTCGCAATAAAAAAACACATAGATAAATCTTCTCCTTCATATCAAAAGGATGACAGCAAATGTATCAAGTGTCAGCGTTGTGTTAGAACTTGTATAGAGCTTCAACATGTTGGAGCTTTCACTATGGCACATAAAGGCGAACACGTTGCTGTAGAAACATTCCTGGACCTTCCTATAAATGAAGTTGTTTGCACAAACTGCGGACAATGTGTGAACAGATGTCCTACCGGTGCGTTGACAGAAAAGCATTATATAGAGGAAACATGGGAAGCTCTTGCTAACCCGGATAAATTTGTCGTTGTTCAAACAGCTCCTGCAGTAAGAGTTGCATTGGGCGAAGCACTTGGTTTTGAACCAGGTAAACGTGTTACGGGACAGATGGTAACTGCTCTAAAAAGAATGGGCTTTAACGCCGTATTCGATACTAACTTTGCAGCTGACCTTACAATAATGGAAGAAGGATTCGAGTTATTAGGTCGATTGAAAAGTGCTTTAGCAGATAAAAAGAAAGTTGCGTTGCCAATGATGACATCATGCTCACCTGGGTGGATAAAATATATCGAACATGAATTCCCAACATTGCTGGACAATCTTTCAACATGTAAATCTCCTCAGCAAATGTTCGGTGTAATGGCAAAAACATATTATGCGAAAAAGATGAAGATCGATCCTGCTAAAATGGTAGTTGTTTCCGTAATGCCTTGTACCGCTAAAAAGTTCGAGGCTGATAGACCAGAGATGTATTCCAGCGGTTACAAAGATGTAGATTACGTTATAACGACCAGAGAACTTGCACTTATGATCCAACAGGCCGGAATAGATTTTCCTGCACTTGAAGAATCAAAGTGCGACAGCATCCTTGGAGACTACACAGGAGCTGCAATAATATTCGGTGCTACAGGTGGAGTTATGGAAGCTGCACTTAGAACCGCATACGAAGTTGTAACCGGCAGAGAGGTTCCTTTCAAGAATCTTGAGATATTACCTGTAAGAGGAATGGACGGAGTTAAACAGGCTTCTATAAAAATAGAAGGTTGTAAACCTGAGTGGAAATTCCTAGAGGGTGTAGAGTTAAAAGTAGCTATCGCTCACGGATTAACCAATGCAAGAACATTAATGAAATTAGTCGAAAAAGGAGATGCTCCTTACCACTTTATAGAAATAATGGCTTGCCCTGGTGGATGTTTAGGTGGTGGAGGACAACCAATACCAACCAATCTTGAGATAAGAGAAAAAAGAATGGCTGCAATATATGCAGAGGATAGAGATCTTCCTCTTAGAAAATCTCATGAAAACCATGAAGTACAAAAATTATATGAAGAGTTCTTAAAAGAGCCTAACGGACATGTGTCTCACGAATTACTTCATACTCACTACAAAAAAAGAGAAAGATATTGAGGTTAGGGCCCCTCAAATAGAGGGAATATAAATGTTTAAAATAGACGACAAAAGTATTTTACAGGAACTAGGCAGTAGTCTGGACCCTTCAAGAGCTGCCGTAGCTGAAATATTATCTAAAGCAAAAGAGCTTAAGGGAATAAGCTACCACGATGTTCTAACTTTATTGAATGTAACAGATCCAGAACTAACCCAAGAAATATTTAACACAGCAAAGTATGTAAAAGAGGAGATCTACGGTAACAGACTAGTTATTTTTGCCCCGCTTTATATTTCCAATCTCTGTAATAACGAATGTTTGTACTGTGCTTTCAGATCCGCAAACTCTAAACTGGTAAGAAGAGAACTTAACCAGGAAGAAATAGCAAAAGAAACAGAGATACTAATTAACCAGGGACACAAAAGAATTTTAATGGTCGCCGGAGAATCATACGGCAGAGAAGGACTTGATTACGTACTGAACTCCATAGAGACAATTTATAAAACCAAAACAGAAAAAGGAAATATACGAAGAGTTAACGTAAATATTGCTCCTTTATCCGTCGAAGAATTCAAAAGGCTCAATAAACATAAAATTGGAACTTACCAATTATTCCAGGAAACGTATCACCGGGACACCTATAAAAAACTTCACATAAAAGGTCCTAAATCAAACTACGAGTATCGGGTTGAAGTAATAGACAGAGCATTTACAGCCGGAATAAAAGACGTAGGCATTGGAGTATTGTTCGGTTTGTATGATTGGAAATACGAAATACTTGCTCTGCTACAACACATAAAACATTTAGAAAAGAATTTCGGGATCGGACCACATACTATTTCCATACCAAGAATAGAACCGGCTTTGGGGTCGGACGTAAGTTATAGTCCTCCATACGCTGTTGAGGACAAAGATTTCAAAAAAATAATAGCAGTACTAAGGTTGGCAGTGCCATATACAGGAATGATCCTTAGCACCAGAGAGAATAAAGAAACAAGACGCGCTGCTTTTGAACTAGGGATCTCCCAAATATCCGCAGGCTCAAGAACAAACCCTGGAGGATACACAGAAAGCCTTGAAGAATGTGTAAAAGAACATGAAGTAGGAACAGAAGCACAATTCTCCCTTGGTGATGCAAGACCAATGATGGAAGTTATAAAAGATGTAGTGGACGCAAAACATATCCCTTCTTTTTGCACAGGATGCTACAGGCTTGGAAGAGTTGGTGCAGATTTTATGGACCTTGCAAAACCAGGTCTCATAAAGCAACACTGTTTACCGAATGCGATGTTAACCTTTGCAGAATATCTATATGATTTTGCAGACATAGACCTTAAGAATAAAGGTTTTTCATTAATAAATGAGATGCTACAAAAAGATATCAGCGACAATAAAATCAAAGAAAGAACACAAAAAGCACTGGACGAAATAAAGGCAGGAAAAAGAGATCTTTATTTCTAATTTGCTTTTAACTACCAAAAACATTAAAATCATAGATATGAAAAAGATATCAAAGGTTCTTGTTTTTATTTGTTCTATTGGTTCTTTGTTCTGTTCCTGTATAAACATAAGCAGCAGCAGCAATAATAACAATCAAGATGGGTATGAGGTAACGTTAAGTGAAAGTGACCTTAAATATTTACCTACCACGTCAGACCAAAAAGAAGATAAAGCTTACATGAATGAAATAGACCAGTTAATATACGATACAGCAGCTTCTATTTATAACGATACAAACTTCATAAATATAATAAAAGCTATTGCATGGACTGAATCAAAATGGGAGCACTATTTTGAAAAAGACGGAAAATACTATGTGCTCTTAGGTGATAGTGGGCATTCATTCGGGATGATGCAAATATATGACACTTACCACGGGGAACACCCTGCTCTACAAGATAACATTGAATATGGAGCAACTTTTGCTTTCGAGAAATATCAAACAGCAATAAGTTATGATTGCGCTAGCGGTACGAATACAGGAATAGACATCATCGCAATCGCCAGAAGGACCTATGCCCAATATAATGGCGGTAACTCAGCAATATGCAGAGACAACGACGCCCGAGATAATAATCTCGAAGACGCGTTGTCTAATTTGGTTTGGAATAACTATCTATAACTATCGCAAGCATTAGCCTTTATGATGGAAAATATTGTGTACCTTAGTAGAACTCCATATTCTAAAGTCGTCTATGTATGTATAAACTGATGGAACAACTACCAGGCTGAGCAATGTAGAACTTATAACACCACCCATTACAGCAATACCCATTGCCTGTCTAAATGATGATAATTCACTTAGCCCAAAAGCAATCGGCACCATGCCGGCCAATAGAGCAAAGCTTGTCATAAGTATTGGCCTTAATCTTGTTTTACCGGCTTTTACTATTGCAAGTTTTCTATCCATGCCTTTTTCTATCAATTGGTGTGTATAGTCGACCAATATAATAGAGTTCTTGGCGGCGACACCCAAGAGCATAATACAACCTATCATAGAGAAAAGATCCAATGACATACCTGTAATGAACAGGGCAAAGAACGCTCCGCAAAGAGCCAAAGGAATAACCAACATTATTGTGAACGGAATAATAAAAGACTCATACAAACTTGCAAGTATCAGATACATAAAGATCAGTCCTATTGCTCCCGCAAGTAACATACTGGAAATAAGTTCACCAAAAGTTTTTGCCTGCCCTTCAAATACATAGTCATATCCCTTTGGCAGTTTTCCTTCGCCGTTAAAGAATACTTTTAAATCCTCCATAGCTTTTGCCATACCAGGACCTTTTGGAGCAATGTCGGCAGATATAAGAACATAACGAGATCTGTTAAGTCTGTCTATTTCTGTTGGACCTGTCGTTTCTATTCCCTTTGCAACCATCCGTAATGGTATCAATCTATTGTTAATGTTAGGAACATAACTTGTTTCAAATATTTTTCTTAGATCTCTTTGATCTTCCTGTAGCCTTACTCTAACATCATAGTTATTGTCAGCTATCTTGAATTTAGTAGGAGTTTGACCTTCTACAAAAGTTCTTATTTCCGTTCCTGCAGTATTATTAGAAATACCAAGGATTTCCGCTTTTCGTTTATCAAAAACGACCTGGAACTCGGGTTTTCCACCTTCGTAAGACGTCATTACGTCTTTAAGAGCAGGATGGTTCTTGAATTTTGCCATTATTTGATCAGATATTTTTTTAAGCTCATTAAGGTCATCGCCTCTGACGTAAAGTAAGAACGGCTGTTTAGATCCAAAGTTACCGACCGTGTCACTTATTATAGGACTCAAGAAGGCATAATCTTTGATCTTGTTCCTTATTACGTCCTTAAATTTTGTTGTTGAAAAACCTCTTCTCTTTCGTCTATCTATCATCTTAACGTATATACCAAAGTTATTAGGATCGTCTGTCCCACCACCTATGGTTACAACTGTAAGCGCAGTCATCTTCTCTGCTCTTATTATCTCGTCTACTTTTTTTGCATAACGCTCTGACTGATCCAGGCTAGTTCCAGGCTCTGCCTTAAGGAAAACAGTAAATTCACCATTGTCAGCAGCCTGTTTAAATGATTTTGGGACCCAGATTATAGTCGAGAAAGTAACAAGGAATATTCCTAAGCTTATCAGCAAAACCTTTTTTGGATTTTTAAGAGTACGAGTAAGAACTTTCTCATAAAAGTTTGTAAGCTGGTCCTCAAATTTTGCGAACTTTGCCAACACCCTGTTCTTTTTTTCCTTATCTTCATGTTTACCAGCTAAATAAGCAGACAACATCGGCGCCATTGTAAGAGCATCCAGCAAACTTATCGCCATAACAAAGCAAACAGTTAAACCGAAAGACTTAAAGAACCTACCTACAACTCCCGTTAAAAAAGAAACCGGAGCGAACACCGCTATTATAACTAGCGTTGTAGCAACAACAGCCAACATAACTTCTTTTGTACCATTAGCGGCTGCCTCTTTGGGGCTTTCTCCCATTTCAAGATGTCTAAAGATATTTTCTCTAACAACTATCGCATCGTCTATGAGCAGTCCGACAGCAAGACTTAAAGATAAAAGAGTTATAACGTTAACAGTAAAACCGGCTATGGCCATTAATATAAAAGCACCAAGCAAAGAGTTTGGAAGCGCCATACTGGTAATAAAAGTAGATCTACCGCTACCAAGAGCAAGATAGACGACCAATATGGTAAGTATAATACCTATTATAATAGTATCGCGGACATCCTTTACGTTGGCAATTATAGGCCAGGAACTATCCTGAACCATAGTAATTTTAGGATTTCCTTCCTTGCCAGCGATCATCTGATTTAACTCGGTAACTTTTTTCTTAACAGCTTTTACTACATCAACGGTGTTCGTATCCGACTGTTTATAGACTTGGACGACTAAAGCTTTTTTGCCATTAATAAATGACCTCGAGTCTTCATCCTCTAACGCTTCACTTACCTTACCAACTTCCTTAACCGTAGTAGGCACATCGTTACCTACAAAGCTGACAATGCTATCCTCTATATCGGCAAGGTTCTTGAACTCTGCTAGGGATCTTATCGACAGATCCTTAACATCCCCATCAACTTTTCCGGCAGGCACGTTCTTTCCGGACAGCCCTACCTGATTTGATACCATCAGTGCAGACATTTCCCTGTTCTTTAATTTATTTTTATCAAGATCAATATGGAATTCCCTTTTTCTTCCACCAATTATTTCAACTCGACCAACGTTATCAGCCTGTTCTAGTTTTTGTTTAATAGTGTATTCAACAAGATCATACATTTTTGCATCATCAAGTTCAGCTTCTATAGAAACAACTGCTACTGGAGTATCAGAAGGATCGGCTATCCTTATAACGGGCTCTTTAATATCATCTGGCAGTTTTGATCTTACAGCAGAAATTTTGTCTCTAACTTGCTGTTGCGCATATTTAATATCCGTTTCAAGAGTGAACTGACAAACGATAATACTAACGCCATCCTTGTTATTAGAGTACATATCCTCTAGACCAGAAATAGAACCTATTTCGTCTTCCATTATTTTAGAGACATCTGTTTCAACCTCTGAAGGAGATGCACCAGGATAATAGGTAGTAATAGAAACAACCGGAAATGTAATATCAGGGAACAGGTCAACGCCTAACTTGGCAAGTGACAGTCCTCCCAAGGTAAGTATCAGAATAAAGATACAGGTAATAAAGATCGGTCGTTTGATCGATAATTCAGCTATGTTCATATTTGGTTTTCCTCTTTGCCGTTAAATGTTTTCATTGTTCCTATTAACTGCAACATCTGTAATTGCATACTCAACCTTGTGTATTGCGCATTTGCATAATCCTGTTCAAAGGTTATAACTTGATACGTCGTAGTTCTACCAAGTTTAAGCCTTTCCTGTTCATGGGCATATTTTTTGTACTGAGCATCTTCCAGTTCTTTTGCAATCTTAAGTCTTTCTTTAAGATCCAAGGCTTTCTTTGTAAGATTATCCCATTCTCTATCCGACTCGAATTGTCTTCTTTCATACATATATTCTGCGGATATTTTATCCAACTCATAACCGCTATTAACTCTATGAATACTTCCAAAATCCAGAGGAGCACTAAACTTTACCCCAACTACAGTATATGGAAAATTACCTCGCCAAGATTCTTTGAATGACGGATCAAAATTAGGATCTCTTCCATTTAAAGAAAGTGTAGAGAAAAGGTCGAACGTAGGTTTATTCTTATCTATAGACAGTTTTGCATTTGCAGCAGCAGCCCTTGCGGCTTCTCTAAGAGCGGCGACATCGTCACGAACACCTATTCTTTCAGGTAGAGGCATTGCGACAACAGATGCAACTGTCATTTTTTCCGGATCATCGCTGAACTCGTCAGAGCTTACCCCTCTCATAGTGTTAAAAAGTCTTGTTGCTTCTTTTTCGTCGTCTAATGCTGCCTGTAATTCCATTTGAGCCATCTTAAGATTTGCATCCGCCTGCAACAGATCAACAGAATCAGTTAAATTAAGTTTAACCCTTCTTTGCGCCCATTCTTTTATTTTTTGTGCTCTTGTAAGATTGTCCTGTTTTATTTGAACAAGATCTTTAACAAGAGACATCTTCCAGTATATTGACTCCGCGTCAGACAAAAGCTTTTTTGCCGCATAGCTGGACGTATATGATGAACTCAAATTTTTAGCATCCGTTGCTTCTATGATCGCTCTGGTCTGTCTACCAAACGCATTTTGCCAAAAAGACTGTTTAAATTCCAGAACAGGACTTGTTATATAATAGTGGTCACTGTTCAATAATGTAGGATTGGCACCATGCATATAAGAATAACTTATGTCATAATGCAAAGATCCGCTAAAACCGAATGTTGTTAATTTATTAAAACCAAACGAAAGAGTGTTTGTTGTGGTTCTGTCTCCTGTTACGAACGCAAAGTTCGTTTCTCTTTTGTCGTTAGAGTTCTGATAGTTCGTAAAAAATGTATAGGCTAGCATAAGGTCGCCCTCTTCAGACTTTGCCTGTCCAGCCTCTACACTCTTTTGTGTTGATGTGTAACCTTGGTTACCCTTTGTAACCTGATTTAAAAATTCACTTAGTGTTAGCTCTGCGGCATTAAGACTTACAACACTAAAAAATAAACAAAAACCAAGATAAATCTTCTTCATGTTCCCTACCTCTTTTCCTTATAAATTCCTTCTAAAAATATTTTCATTATGTTTTCTTTGAACTTCTTTCTGCCTTCTTCTGTTTCAACAGAATATTTTAAGAAAGGCTTTCTCAAACTTGGATGAATGAACGTGTTTTTTACCGCAGTCAAAATAAGAAACGCTATTGTAGCAACATCAACATCCTTTTTTATAAAACCCTGTTTCTGCGATGATTCAAAAAAATCTACGACCATATTGAATGCTTTAAAAAAAGAGCTCTTGCATATTTCTGTTACATGTATATTCCCAGATTCAAACTCACTATGAACAAGTGCCATTAGATCAGCTTTTTCAATGTAAGATTTAATAAGCTCATCAATAAATACCTCAAAACGAACTTTAAATTCCTGTATTGATTTAGGGTGCTGCAAAATTTTGTATGCAACACTGATCTGCTCTTCCCCAAATTTTTTTATACATTCATGGAACAAGGCTTCTTTACCACCAAAATGGTAGCTAACCAGACTCACATTTGTGCCAGCAGCGTCGGCAATACCTTTTACAGTTGTCCCGTCATAACCGTTCTTAGCGAACAGCTCTGTTGCCTTTGATATCAATAGTTCCTTAGTATCCATTGTGCCCTTTTTAAAACATCCGTTTTATAAAGTCAAACGTTTATTTGAAAATATTGTTATTATGTTTAATTACAAATACTTACTACCTGTGATAAGGTCTTTTTAGCAAAACGGAGGTGAAACCTTGAAAATATTAGAAAAGTTACAAGAAGAAATGAAACTTGCCATGAGGGACAAGAATGCCAAAAGACTTTCTGTAATAAGAATGCTTATGGCAGACCTGAAGAATGAAGACAAGACTACAGGTAAAAAACGAACAGAAGAAGAAGTTTGTTTTGCATATCATAAAAAGCTCGTAAAAGCCGTGGAGATGTTCCCGGAAGATAAAAAGGCAGAACTTAGAGATGAAATAAAAATAGTAGAAGAATTCCTGCCTAAGCTAATGAACAAAGAAGAAGTAATCGCATTTATAAAAGAAACCGTAAAAGAAGAAGTCAGTATGAAAACAGTAATGCCTTTGTTAAAAGGTAAAGCTGAGTCACAAGTAATAAAAGAAGTGGTAGACAACTGGAATAAATGATCGAGAAATATTCAAAGTATATATTTCTTATTTTAATTTCTGTTCTGACTGTTTCTTGTGTACATCGTACAATAAGCAACAATATGGACTTTATAGCTTTCCATAGGACAGCATTGTTGTTCTTGAGCGGTAATATCGATTTTTATAACATCGCCAGAGACCATGTTTTTACTTTCAAATATGGCCCAGTATTCCCATTAATAACGTTCCCTATTGGATATTTGTCCTTTAATACTGCAAAAGTTATTTGGGCTTTAATTAATGCAGCCTCTTTAATACTTGCATGGATATATTCGGAAAAACTTATCAGACTTTCTTTATCTGAAATAAAAATCACATACACCGCAAGATTGTTAACATTACTGATGATACTAGATATCGTTTCAAGAAACGCTATGCAAGGCAACATAAACGTAATGCTTTTTGCTGCAATTATAATTTCCGTAGTTTATTCACTCGAAGGCAAAAACAAGCGTGCCGCCCTTATAGCTGCAATTGCAGCATCTATAAAAATAACACCAGGAATACTATTAGTGTTCTTTTTAGTCTCAAAAAACAAAAAGGCATTTTGGTATTCTGTAGTTTTTGGTGTTTTAATTCTATTAGTAACTGTATTTACTTTTGGATTTGAAAATTCTTACAACATGTACTTAAGCTGGCAGAGTGTGTTAAGTGACACGGCTCATTTTCCATTCTATAAACACACAAATCAATCACCCGTTGCAGTACTATACCATATTACAGGATCTAATAAGTTTGCTGTCTCTGTGTTATTAACATTTGCTGTAGCATGCACGTGGTTCATCCTCCGTTCTTATTTAAAAAAGGACATCTTCGGAATGTTCACAGGGAGCATGCTTGCATATCTATCTTTATCACCAATAGTTTGGATAGAATATCACGTAGTAATGCTACCGATCTTACTTGCGACCGCATGTATGTTCTTACAAAAACAGTTAAACAGAACTGCTTCGACTCTTTTTGTACTACGATTTATATTAGTTCATATATTTGTAACAGCTATCGTAGGAGAAAAACTTGGTATTACAACAGCGATGTTAGGCCAACACCTTATAGGCTCATGGCTTTTAGGAGCTGTATATTATTTTGCTATTTTTTCAACAAATAAGAAATCGTAACAGCTCCATAAACGGAGGCCGCATTAGAATAACCACTTTTATTGTCTAAAAAGTGGAGCATCCATCCTATTGCAGGCGTAACAAGAAAAAATTCTCCCCATTTAAAACACATCGATGTTTGAAGATCCACAACTTGAACCAATCCTCTGTGAATAGTTGCAAGATCATTATCACCAGAACCGTTTTCTGTAATTTGCGTTATTTTTGCCCGACCAAGACCGTAAAGTGCAGATATAGACCAGACATCATTTATCGGTAAGGAAAGGTTCAAACCAAAAATATCTGAGTCATAAGATGTATATTTAGTATAACCACCTTCTGTCCTTTTATTGTAGTTAGTCTCAAACAATCTGAAGGGTAACACAGGCATTCTTATAGACGTATCCAAACTCACATATTTAAGCTCTATATATCTACTAAATCTGACCCCCACATACATAATACTGGCGGCTTTTGTGTTACCTGCACCAGATAACATAAACGAACCATAACCCTGCCCAGCTGCGATATCAAAAAAGGCAAAAAGAGGTAAAGAAAAAACAAACAAAAAAATTATGAATAGTTTTTTCATAAACACCTTTAAAAATCTGTGTTAATCTTTCTTATGTTATGAGTCTATTCTCAAATTACCAAAAACTCATCCAAAAAATTGATCTCCTCTGTAACAAAATACAGTCCTTATATAAAGATCATATTAATTGCGGCAAGGGTTGTTCAAAGTGCTGCATTAATGACCTAACGTTATTTCCTGTCGAGTTCGATTACATAAAAGACAAAACCAAACACAAAAAAGTTAAACTGAATAAAACAAAAGGACAATGTGTAATGCTAGATAATGGGCATTGCCAAATATATGAACATCGACCACTTGTTTGCAGGACACAAGGTTATCCGTTGCTGTATGGAGAAGAGTTATCTTTATGTGAGATCAACTTTAAGAATATGCATGGAGCATTCTGTTTTTCGGCTGGCACCTTAATCGATATGGACAAGGTTAATTCTGTCCTTGCTGCTGTAAATCTTGAATACCTTAAAGAGAACGGAAAGCTTAGTTCATTAAAGAATAAGCGTTACGATATCTGTGATCTAATAAAATAACGTCATGTCAAAAAGAAAAATCACCATAACTATAGGCACTGTTTTTCAGGATGCTGGAGATGCCACAAGAGCAATAGAAATCGCAAAAGGTATAAAGAAGTATCAACCTGACGATATAGATGCAAGAATCATTTTTCTGTCTCATGGCAGCAGGTTTGAACAAAAAGCAATTTCTCTGGGATTTGAGATTTATCCAGTTGAGCCAAAAATGGCTGGAGCTGGGTTATATCAAGATCTTAAAATGACACCTCAGAATTTTGTTGGAGATAAGGATCTGGCGAAGGAAATGATCCGGGGAGAAATCAAAGCTTACGAAGAAATAGCCCCCGATGTCGTTCTTCATGGTTTCTGGCCTATGGCAAGTTTAGCTCGCCGTATGGTAAAAAAAGAGATCCCAGGTATTTGCTTCGTGCCGCTACCACTTACTGACGCCTTTTTAGACGTCATCCCTGATGTTCCGGATCAAATAAAAATCCTTGCGGTTTTACCGTATAAAATACGTCTGTGGATATTCCGCCACATCCCGCATTTCATTAAAAAAAGAATTCCTCTATTACGACAAAACAACATCCGTAAAGCAGCATATGAATTAGGTTGGAAAGGAGAAAAACTTTTAAACCTTTTTAACTTACTTAAGGCCGACCTTACAATAGTAAATGATCTGCCCGATTATTATGATCAGAGCAAATTTCCAAAGGATGTGGTATTTACAGGCCCGTTATTCTCTAAGGCAACAAGTGACGAATCTGTTGATCCAAAAATATATGAAGTTTTTGATCCAAAAAATAACAAAACTAAAATATTTTGCACCTTAAGCAGTTCAGGCTCTAAAGAAATGCTTAAAGAGGTCATTAAAGTTTTCACTTATGGCGAGGGCTTAAACTGGAATGCCGTTATTCTTTCTCCACATTGCCCAGTAAAAGAGGCGTTGGCAATACTTGGTAACAGAGAAGGTGTTTATATTACGGACAAATTCGTCCCTGCACAAAAAATAAACGCAATGGCAGATATTGTAATTTGTCATGGTGGACAAGGAACTGTGCAAACTGCAATTCATTGTGGCACACCACTTGTGGGTGTAGCAACACAGCAGGAACAATTCATAAATCTTTCTAATGTTGCTGCACGCGGCGCTGGAATTCGTATTCCTCTTACTAAATGGAACACTAAACTTATCCAAAAATCGGTAAATAAAATTATCACAGACAAAAAATACAAGGAAGCGATGTTACAATTGAGAGAACGTCTTAACTCAATGGATGGCGAAAAAAACGCTGCAGAAGTAATCTGGAGAAAAATACGTGAAATAATATAAAACTGGTGGACACGCTGTGTAATATATGGACTGGGCAAGAGAGCAGGAAATGGTGTATCCGTGCGTTTCGGATGTATGAACGACCTAAAATTGGCTGTTATCAAGGTTTTTAGGATATTAATAATATCACTGGAGGTTAATTGAACTTGGGGATTTACTTGAAGTAAACTCCATTACTATCAATTCGCCTTCACGCTGAGATTCTGAAATCATTCTGTATCCATCAATATTGTCTTGCCAGGCTTGTTTGTTATATTTTTTTACAAACTCATTTTGATTTTCTCTAAGGCAATTAACTAGAGCCATGTTGTAGTCAGCATAATCACTGCTACAATCACAAACTTTTTCTACATTAAAACCTGCTTCTTGTAGAATCTCTAAATACCTTGCTTTTACAATAGGACAGAGAGTTAATCCTTCCATCTCACATAGTTTTTTAATTTTATCTCCCCAACACCCTTTATCTGAACATAACCAATCAATTATCAAAAACGTCCCATCATTTTTTAATATTCTATTAAGCTCTTTAAAAAGTATTAGTTTATTATTAACGTGTACTAAAACACCTTTGCTGCAAATCAAGTCAAATTCACTATCTTTAAAAGGAAGAGAACCAATATCATCATAGAGTTTAAAATTTACTTTGCCTTTAAGGTTAAAAGGAGTTCTAGATTGTGCTTCCTCTATCATTTTTTGATTGATTTCTAAACCCACAACTTTACAGTTGAATTTTCTTGATAAATGAAACGCAAGTCCTCCAAGCCCAGAGCCAACATCTAAAATTCGTTTCCCATTAATGTTAACATTTTTAAACATTTCATCTATTGCCTTAGTGCCACCCTCAGACATCAGGCCTTTGCCGTAAACATCTTCTAGCATAAAACAATAATTAAGAGGGTATTCATCAACTATAAGTTTGAGGTTCTCCATTTTTACTCCATAGAAACTTCTACCAAGTTAATTATTGAAAAAGGGATACCAAATCAAAACAATTTTTTCAGCAGAATAAATGGAGGTGCCGGGAATCGAACCCGGGTCCGCGAACCTTCAAAAGCAGCGTCTACGTGCATAGCTTGCAATTTAATTAAGCTTTAAGAGCTCTCACAAGCAAGATATCTTAAAGCCGTGCCTGTTTAATTTTCGCCGTTACAGGGAACAGACAATCCCTTCACAACTATGTCGAATGGTTTACACCCTGTTCCACACCTCGACCATGTGTGGGCAGAATGGCTACTTAAGTATTAGTTAAGCGGCAAGTGGCATTTCGTTGCCAGTTAAAAAAATGCCGGATTTTTAACGAGGCCATCCGACTTCCTCGGCACGCAACTACAATCTCAATTGAACACGTCGAAACCTGTTCACCCCCAATTTCAAAGACCAATAAAGCTCATAAAGCTACTAAAACGGGGGCTAAGTCAAATAAAAATTTTTTTATCCTTAAATCTTAGTTTTAATGTCTGTGCCCTTTTTTGTCACAAGCGCCTTAACTTGTCACTTTTTGCAACCCTGTAAACTTTGCAATTTATTGTAATAACAAGGTTTTTATATCAAAACATCCTGGCATAACACTTGCAACATATATAGTAAGAAACATATAAAAATTGGGTGGGGTTATCAAAATGGCTTTAGTTAATAGAGAAAATTTGGCGTCAATTTCTTACCAGGCAGATGAGGGTGACAATTACGGTCACAACCAAGTTGCCCAGGAATTAATAAGTAATATTGATAAGTTAAAGGAATTAGAAAAAAGATTATCTTTTATGCTAAGAGAGATTGACCTTGCGGTCAATAAAGGCTAAAAATAATCACTCAATAAACATCATTCTTCGAATAGGTTTCCCCCTAAAAAAAGAATGATATGAACCCCGAAGGTAACTTCGGGGTTTTTTTCGTCTAAAAGTCCTACAAAGAACAATTTCTGAGAACAAAACAGCTCAATCTACTTTTTAAGTCATTGTCGTAGAGAGCGGGCACCATTCTTTAGGTTCGCCGTCGATTTCAAGCATTTGTTAACCGACAGCTAGCCCGGACTTTTGAGGACTAGCCATTTTAACACGGCGAACCTTATGAATGGTCGCGACCGGAGACCATGACTTAAAAAGCAGATTGAGCTGTTTTAGATTAATTAAGAGCGTTCTTTTTAGCGAGGACGTTATTCTCAACAATATGAAAGTACGTACGTATCAGCAGACTTTTTTCTTCTTCCGAAAGACTTTCAAAAAAAAGTTTTCTGCCATTTATGGTTGGAGTGGACATAAAAAGCTCAACAAGTTTTTCCGTTGTACGCGCCTTTTGTTCATCAAAAATATCGTCGTCGGTTTTTGCAGTATTACAGAACTTTTTAATAGTCTCATTATCAAATAAGACATGGTAACCATTCATCGATTGTTGAATGAGGTACTGGATTTCTTGCATCTGTGATGAACTAATTCGTATCATACTTATATGAAACAACAACAGCCCCTAAAGGGGAAGAATATTAGTAAAACTATGACAGTTATTTGTCACTTCAACTTAGCAAGAGCTGCACCAATACTGATCATTCCTTTGTTAATTTTGTCCAGGGAAGTCGCAACAGATAGCCTTATGTTATTATTCATACCAAAAGCTTCGCCAGGAACAACAGCAACACCGGCTTCTTCCAAAAGAAAGGTGGTAAGCTCTATAGAGTCCTTAATGGTCTGACCATTAAAACTTTTACCGAAATATTTATCTATAGTTGGAAATACATAAAAAGCTCCGTCCGGTACAACACAGTTCGAAAAAGGCATATGTTCTTTTATCAATTTAACTGTAGTTAAAGCCCTTTCCTCGTATGCCTTAACCATCGGGACAATAAAACTTGTATCCTTTAATGCCTCAACACATGCATATTGTATAAAAGTTGGGATATGTGAAAGAAAATGAGATTGATACTTTGCCATAGCCTTTATTATCTTTTGCGGACCAGCAGCATAACCAACTCTCCAGCCTGTCATGCAATAAGATTTTGAGAACCCGTTTATTGTAATTGTATTCTCATAAATTTCTTTGCTAAGAGCAGCAGTAGAAACAAATGTTTTACCGGAGAAAATTATCTTTTCATAAACTTCGTCGGAGATAACAACCACGCCTTTTTTTAAGCACCAGTTAGAAACATCTTCTAATTCCTTTTTGGAATACATAACTCCGGTAGGATTAGACGGATTGTTAAGGATAAGAACTTTTGTTTTTGGAGTATATACTTTTTCTAAGTCGCTAACAGTTACTTTGTATCTGGACTCTGCCGTTGTCTGTACAAATACAGCGTTCCCTCTTGCAAGCTTCACCATGTCCGGATAGCTCACCCAATATGGTGAGGGGATAATAACTTCTTCCCCCTGATCTATAAGCACACAAAGCGCCATGGATATTGCCTGCTTTGCACCGCAAGTTAAAATCACTTGTGTTACGTCGTAATTAATATCGTTCTCCCTTTTTAACTTTCCACAGATTGCTTCTCTTAAGGGTTTAATCCCTTCTGTTTCTGAATACTTTGTAAAGTTGTTATTAAGCGCCTTATATGTTGCATCCTTTATGAACTGCGGAGTTTCAAAATCAGGTTCACCAACTACTAGGCTGATAATTTCTCTACCTTTAGATTTTAATTCTATTACCTTTTGGTTTACCGCCAGTGTTTTAGACGGTTTAATCGATTCAAGCCATTTAGCAGTGTTCATGTTCAAAACTCCTCAGAATTTTTCTTTTAGTTTTTTTTCAACGAATGGAGTTACAAATGCAGATATGTCACTCCCGTGTTTTGCAACGTCCTTTATCATAGAAGAACTTATATAAAAATATTTACCTCTTGTGGTAAAGAATATCGTTTCCACTTCCGGTGCAAGACGTCTGTTCATAGTCGCTATTTGGAACTCGTAATCAAAGTCACTTACAGCCCTTAAGCCTCTTATTATCGCGCTCGCTTTTACTTTTTTTGCATAATCCACGACCAAGCCTTCAAAGCCTGTAACTATTATGCTCTTTTCGTTCTTTGTTGCGTCCTTTATCATGTCCACTCTTTCCTGCATGGAAAATAGTGTGGATTTGGAACCATTTTCTGCAACTATAACGTGAAGCACTTCAAAGAATGGTACTGCTCTTGTTAATATATCCAAATGACCGTTCGTGAACGGGTCGAATGAACCTGGATATACAGCTATATTTTTCATCCTTTAAAGACCTCCTCAGCCATATAGGAGCTCCTAACATACACCCCGGCAAAGACATAGTCAAAACCTAAAGCCAATCCGTACTGTTTAGCGTCATTAAAGAACTTTTCATCGTAGAACTTTTGCACCTTCATTGCACGCTCAGAAGGTGGCGCAAAGTACTGCCCAATAGTTAATATTCTTACTCCGGAATCAAAAAGATCTTTCATGGTCTCTTTAATTTCAGGTTCTGTTTCTCCTAATCCCACTATAATACCTGACTTTGTTCTCACACCACTTTTGGATGCAAAATTAAGAACAGAAAGTGATCGTGAATAGTCCGCCTTTGGTCTTATGCTCGGAGAAAGTCTTTTCACAGTCTCTATATTATGATTAAAAATATCCGGTCTTGCAGAAAGCACTATAGAAATGTCTGTTTGCGAACCATTAAAATCCGGGGTCAGGACTTCTATGCTGGAACCAGGACATTTCTGTTTTATCGCTTCTATAACTTTTTTAAAATGCTCTGCTCCACCATCTTTTAGATCATCCCTGGTAACAGAAGTAACAACGATATGTTTCAAATTCATTTTATGTGCAGCTTCTGCGATCCTTGAAGGTTCATTATCATCTAAGGGAAGTACTTCCCCATTTTTAACATTACAGAACTTACAGTTCCTTGTGCAAACATCCCCCATTATCATGAATGTAGCCGTTCTTTTGGCAAAACACTCCTCTATATTCGGACACATTGCTTCTTCGCATACCGTGTGCAAACAGGAGGCACGCAAAAGTTTTTTAACTTCGTGCAACTCTGATAATCTGATTTTTCTTTTAAGATCTGATTTCTGCATTTTCTGGATGGGATATATCACTACTCGCACTTACACTCAAAGGAAAATAAAGCCTGTACCTGTTCTCACCGTTAACATGCTCAAAGTAAGACATACCTCTGTAACCTTTTACTATTTTTTCCGTAACAAAAAGAGCAAGGCTTCCAAAGCCCAGTCCCTCGTTCTTTAAAGGAATACCGTTATCCGTTATTTCCAACAACAACATCGTATTATCTTTTTTAACAGAGACCTTTATAAAGCCTGAACCCTGTCTTTTCGAGATCAATTCTATGGACGTATTTATTATATTAAGTATCGACTGTACTAACTCGTTAAAAACAGCCTTAACGAAAAAGCCGTGCCCCTCCGATTCTACAATATATTTTATGTTTTCATGTCTTATCTGGAGTTCTATTAATGGGGACAGCGTCTTAAATATTGAGTTAAATTCAACATCTCTTACTTCTTCATCACGTGAGCTCCTAGAAAAATGCAAAAGGTTGTCCACGATATGTTTGCATCTTTGTGCTGCAATTTCCATTTCCTTAAGATCGTTATAATAAGGATGTAATTCATTTGTTTCCGTAATTATTATTTGCAACAGGGCGATAATACCACCTATAGGATTATTTATTTCGTGAGCAACAGAGCCTGCAAGAATACCTATTTCTGCAAGTTTTTCTGAATACACAAGACGTTCCCTATAACTTACCTGATCAGAAACATCTTTATAAAAATGGACTGCGCTTACTATTCTTTCTGAGTCTTTTATCGGATAAGACCACGTCGTATAAAATCTTTTTCCGCTTTGCGCAGTTATTTCGGACCCTGCCGGTTGACCGGACTCAAAAGCTTTTCTTATATTACACCCGGCACAAGGTATGTGTTTTTTATCTGTCTGAAAAACGTCATAGCATTTTTTACCAGAAATATCTTTTAAGCTTTCCTGAGTCGTTTCTGCAAAAGCCCTATTAGCTCTCAAAATATTAAATCTATCGTCTATTATAACTATTGGATCATCTATTGAGTCAAAGGAGGATTCCCATTGCTTTTTTATTTTCTCAAGAGCAAAAAAACGAACTATTTTTTCCGCAGACATTGCAACGACATCAGAAACCTTTTCCAGAAAATCTATTTCATGACTTACAAAAAATCCGTCTTTTTGAAAGATCATTTCCCCTAAAAAACAGCCTGAGCAAAAAAGAGGAAGGCACAAAAATCCTTCAGAAGCGACACCAGCGCCGGTAGCGTTATTCCTGTGCTCCAATTCTATTTTTATTTCTTTTATCCCCATATGCTCTGACAGGACTTTCTTTATATTACGTTCTACCTTTTCAATACTGTCTATTCCCTGTAAGGAACAAAGCACTGCGTTCATTACTTCGAAATCCGTGTTCATTCCCTTCACTGTAAAAGCAGAGGTATTTATATTGACTTGTTGCTCATTACCTTTATTTTCCAGTGTCTCTTTAAGCTGAAGTAGATAACGGTTTCTTGCTTCTGCTTTTGCAATAAGACACGAGTTACTCCTAGTTATATCTATATATTCAATAGCACTTTTTATAGCCGAGGAAACTTCTTCCTCTGTCCACGGCTTAAATATTATTCTAAAAACACCACTCCTATTTATAGCATCTTTAATATCATCAAAGCCAGGGTTCTTACATATAAGGATTCTCGCTGACTCTATACCTAACCGTTCAAGCTCGCAGAAAAACTCCCTGCCTGCATCACCGTATGCCATTATACAATCTGGATGAAATTGTTTTGCAAGATTTATTGCCTCTGTAACTTCAACAGCAATATAAACAGCCGGAGTAAAATCGAACTTATAGTTCAAAATAAGATTCTTTAATACATTTGAATCCTCTTTTCCCTGGTCGAGTATAATTATACGCCGTTGGGATTCATTCCCTGTAACTAGAATATCGAAAGACAAACTTTAGAGACCTCCTCTAGCGGATTATCGTAAGCATCTATCAATAGCGAAGGGACCTGTGAAACAATAACGCTTTCATCCCAAACACTATCTACAAAAGGAAGCACTATTTTTTTATCTGTGCTTTTATTTTTTGTTTTAATAGGAGACTGGATCATCTTAAGTAGCGTAGTGTTTTCTTTCATGTAATGTAGGTATGCCTTTGCCTGTTCACTCTCTTTTGTCCTTGAATCAACAAGTAACAGCGACTGTGACAGCTTATCGCCAAAGAAGGCTTTAAGATCCTTTATCATTTCTAATTGACAAAGAGGCATATCCAACAAAAGAATATCTACGTCGCCCCAGTTAGTATTTATGATCATTTTTTTGATAAATTTTATTACATCTTCTTTTTCCCAAAAAACAGGTCTGTTGTTCTGATTCATAAAAAGCAGCGGGCTTAAATATGGATAAGAAAAAGGAGACATCGGAGGAACTATTCCTCCTGGAACAATATCAAGGCCTTGTGCTACATCATATCCCATATAATACGGTAAATATGGAGCCATAGAGGATTCCACAAGTACTGTTTTATATCCTTTTTGCTTTATTTTTGATGCCAACAATAAAGAAAACAATGTTTGCCCACAACCATTTTTGTCCGAAGTTATGACGATTACCTTTCTGATCATGCCTAAACGGGTCTTTTTCAACCATGCGTTATGTATATGCTTATCCAACTCACATATAAAAGACTTCTCGCAAAGTTCACATTCGTGCATCCTTAAACAGTCCATAATTAACAAAAGCTAATCACAGCGTGGGGAAAAAGTCACTTGAAAAGCAGGGTGCTCAAGTGTAAAAGGGCTGATATGAGTTTGGACCCCATAAGTTGTAGAATTATACGTTCATGCATAGATTATGCTTCAGCAAGAAGCATTGATCTTGAGCATATTATTTCCAAATATGATTATAGTAACGAAATGTTAGAAGACTCATACAACTGGGTCTCTGCGGATTTTTTGAATGAGATAATAGACAAAATAGCAGCAGAAACAGGCAAACAAGACGCGGCTTTTGAAGTTGGCAGTGACAGTACTTCCAAAAATAGCTGGGGAGACATAGAGAACGTAATAAAGGCAATCGCCAACCCTAAACCGATACTCATAAATGTTGAAAGGTTTACTTCCTATTTCCTAAAAATACCTGCATTAAAACTTATAAGCAGCGACAATCTTTCCGTAACAATAAAACCAGCAGATCAGGGGAACAGTTATAGCAACGCAATAGAGTTCATTCTAGGAGCGTTGATCTCTATACCAAGACTGTGGGGGGGCAATGACCTTTCTGCAATAAGATTCAAAGATGGCGGCGTAAGAATAAACTTTAGTGAAGACCCTTGTTTTTTTGACACATCCAACGATTATAAGAAATATTCTCCTAAATTACTTGAGGAAATAATTTTTGGATTAGAAAAAACAAAAAAGACCATTGAACACAAAAACAAAGAATTAGAAAAAAAGAACAATGAATTGGAAAAAGCATACAAAGAACTTGAAAAGACGCTGAACGAAAAAGTACATAATGAAAAGATGACAACACTTGGGGAACTTTCAACAGGTATCGCCCACGAGATAAACAACCCCTTAAGCTTTGTCATAAGCAATTTACAGAGTCTCAAAAAATACTTTGAAACAATAAGGCAAACATTAGAACTAAAAGAAACTCCTTCTAAAGAAATTATAGACGATATCCCTCTGTTAATGTTAGAAACGGAAACAGGACTGAACAGAGTAAAAAAGCTTGTAGAGGAAATAAACTTTCTTGCACACCCTGGCTCTGGAGAAAAAGCAGAAATAGATGTAAGTGAAGTAATAAAAAATTCTATACAAGTAACAATTAATTCACACAAGAACGTCGCGATAATAGAAGAACAATATCAACATAAAAGCAAGATCCTTTGTAATCCTTCAAAACTATCCCAAGTATTCATGAACATAATCCTAAACTCCGTATACGCAATCAAAGCAAAGAACCAAAATATAGAAAAAGGGAAGATAAGAATCTCGACCAAAGAACATAGTGGTCTTATAGAGATATCAGTAAGAGATAATGGAATTGGCATAAAGAAAGAAGACCTCCCTTATGTTTCAACGCCTTTCTTTACTACCAAAAAAGCCGGAGAAGGCACAGGACTTGGACTCAGCACTGCAATGTCCATTTTGTCTGCGCACAAAGGAAAAATGAATCTGGACAGTTTTTATGGCACAGGAACTACTGTAAATATAATTCTTCCAAGTTCTCAACTTGAAAAAATAGAGAAAGGTTTTTTTGAATAGCATTGGTATATAGGTTCAAAAACTTGTAAACATTTTATACAACACTGCAAAAAAAAGACTATAAAACGTCTTTAGTTTGGACAAGCCTTATAAGACTAACTATTTATAATCATTTGACTTTTTTAAAAAGGAGGGGCTTGGCATATAGCTTGCATTAAAAAGAGGTAATTAGACTAGATTTTAGGAGGATTACTTATGAAAAGGTTTTGGTTTATAATCGCAACAGCAGGTCTTATAGCAGGAATGACTGCAGATGCAGCACCTTTCTACAAAGTTCAGTGTTACGACGCAAATGACAAGTTAGTCAATTGCAATGATGTAGCAAAAGTAAAAAAACATGTAAAAAGAAAAACCAACTCAAAAATAGCAAAAGCGAAAAAGACAGACGCTCTTGCACAAAAGAGAGCAAGAGAAAAAGCAATTGCGCTTAGAGAAATGGCAAAGCAGAACGAAGAGCTAAAGGCAGAAATGCAGGCTCTTAGAAAAGCAAACCTTTTGGCAGCTGCAAAAACAGAAGAAAAGCCTGCTGATACAGCACAGCTTGCCGCAACAACGACAATTGCGCTTCCTGCAGCAACTCCTATTAGCACAACAGCAATAGCGAAAGAACCAGAAACTGACCAAAAATCACCTTGGAATTTTGATGCAATGAACTGGGTCACAAAAAGTATGCAGGAAAATACTCCATTACAAAATGAACTTGACCTTACAATCACATATACATGGAGTCCAGATTATTCATTTAGCCTTGAAGAAGACCTTAACTGGAATTGGACAAATCCTAATAAAGATAAAAAGCAAGGGTTTGCATTCTCAGATATTCAGCCAATCATGAACTTCAACAACATATACACTTCTCCAAGTAAACAGACAACACTAACCGGCGATATAAATGGTTTTATAGGCGTTTCTGAAGCTTCGCGTAATGCAGGAATGGTTGTAGCAGCAAGATTCAGACTAAAACTAAAAACAAAAATTAACGACGGAAAAGGCTGGTTCAGATTTGATCCATTTATTACTCCCGCAATACACAGATATACAACAGGTGCTCCAACAGCAAGCTCTATTGATGACTTAACAGAAAGCAACTCTTTTTCTCTTGGAGACGCTGCTTATGAAAAATTACAACCTAACAGCAGAATCGCAACTGGTATAAAAGTATGGTTCAACCACAAAATAGCTGGAAGCCTATCTTTTGAAACAACTGCTCAGTTAAGAGGAAAATATACTTATGCAGACGAAGTCGACACAGGAACAACAATTTTAACTCTTACCGAAGCACAATGGAAAAGCGATATGGAACTTGTGCTACCTAGAATAATCTACGCAGTAAATGATAGTTTGACATTAGACGGTGCTTTAACAGCAACAGGACCTTTGTCAAAATTCAAACCGTACAGCATAGATGATGGCAATGACCTACAGTTTGTATTCAGGATGATTTACGGTATATAAAAAAAGTAACTTATAACAAAAAAGGCCGAGAGGATTTCCTCTCGGCCTTTTTTTGTTATTCTCAAACCAAAGTATTAAAAGCCCAATAATTTCAAAGCGTTAGGTACCAGCGGGCAAATATTGTCAAACGGTCGTCGAATATGTCGACTTAATCTTTATAGTCTTCCGTTGTTGGCATATCGTCATCAACATCGTCGATATCAACCTTTATTATTTCTAGTCTGGATGTATCGTCGTCTAGACCTTTCTTGAAAGACTCAAGGTCTTTTTGGCCAATAAGCTTTTGTTTTATATTCCTGTTGACGATTCTTTTGTCAAAAAGCTTCCCATTTTGCATAAGACCTCCATTAAAGGCGTGGTGCCCAGGGACAGGATTGAACTGCCGACACGTAGATTTTCAGTCTACTGCTCTACCGACTGAGCTACCTGGGCTCTAAGCCGATGGAGATGTTTAACCAGAAACTCATGCCCCGTCAACTATATTTTTCCTTATCGAGCTCCCCCCCTGTTTATACGCCGCGTCATTAATTTGATAAATATTAAGTAAAGTATGCAATTTTCTGTTTGACATAATTCAAAGAGCAATTAATAATCAGGTTGTTGGTTTAAAAGAATAAGTATCTTTAAGAGGAGGATTCGAAATGAAGAAGATTTTTTTGGCAGCAGTAGTTGCCCTTCTTGCTACTCCACTTTTTGCAAGCGACATGAAGTTTGACGGAAAGTTCGGTTATGCAAGAATTAAGGGTGGCGCAAATGGTTTCGTAATTGGACCAGCAATGTACTATTCATTGTACAATGACACTGGTTTCGTAAAAGACTTTAGCGTTGGTTTAGGATTAGACTTTACAATGGCTAAAGCATCTGGCGTATGGGGATACAACATGTTGTTTACTCCAGAAGCAAGATTGGAAATGCCTTATTCCTACGCTAAGTTGGGATTTGGTTATGACTACTACAGAACAGCTGGCATAAACAACAATTTGTTTGCTATGAAGTTCGCAGTAGGCGCATTGTTTGAAGTAGCTGAAGGAACAAAATTAGGCCTAGATTTCACACTAGCTTATGCTCTTACAAAAGGGAACATTGGCGAAAGATTGTGGGTTATCAACGTAGGACCAGTTGTTTCTTTCGACCTGTAATCGTTTAATTTAATCAACACTATAAAAACCCTGTAGGACTTGATCCTGCAGGGTTTTTTAGTACCCAAAAATCCTGTTCAATGGTCTTCGACTGCGACCATTCTAAGGTTCGCCGTATTACATCGGCTAGCCCTAGTCAGGGCTAGCTATCGGTCAACTATGCTTATAGGGACGGCTAACCTAAGAATGGTGCCCGCCATCTACGACAATGATTTAAAAATAGATTTAACTTGTGAACCCTATACGTAATCGTTAATTTTGGTGACTACAGAGTCGATATCAAGGCCTTTTTCCTTTGCAACAGCCTCGGCAGGAGCAGATATCCCAAACTCATCTATACCTATCTTTAGTGCATCAATACCAACGATACCTGCCCATAGCCTTGTACTACCAGCCTCTATAGATATCCTTTTAACATCCATTGGTATAATTGATCTTGTATATTTTTCGCCTTGAGAAAGGAATAGTTCCATACATGGAACAGAGACTATCCTCATCCAATCTTCAGCCTTTAATATTTCTCTAACTTTAACAGCAAGTGGAACTTCACTTCCAGATGCTGCGATAACACATTTTAATACGCCTGTTTCCTTTTTAATTATGTATGCCCCTTTTCTAATTCCATTAATAACATCCTTTGAAGGAACATCTGTAATCGGATCAAGATTCTGTCTTGTAAACATAAGTGCTGTTGGTCCATTCTTCTTTTCAAGAGCCATCAGCCACGCTTCTATGACTTCTGCCTCGGTACCTGGTCTAAGGACATTTAGTTCCGGTATCAATCTTAAAGAACTCAACTGCTCTATAGGTTGGTGAGTCGGCCCATCTTCTCCAACGAAAAAACTATCATGAGTAAACACGTAAGCAACCTGCTGCTTCATTAAAGAGCCAAGCCTTATACTTGCCCGCATATAGTCAGAAAAGATTAAGAACGTCGCTGCGAAAGGAGTTATACCTCCATGTAATGCCATTCCATTTGCGATAGCACCCATAGCATGCTCCCTTATACCGAAATGGATATTTCTTCCTTTGTAATCACCTTTTTTTATAGAGCCACCGTCTATAATTGTTGTTTTATTGGAAGGTCCAAGGTCAGCAGAGCCACCCATAAAACCATCACAATGCTTTGCGATTATTTGTATACATCTACCAGAAATACTTCTAGTTGCATCCTTTTTCCCATTTAAAGAAGCTCTTAGCTCGTCGTAAAGTTTAGCAGGTAATTCTTTAGAATAAAAAGCATTAAGATCTTTGCTTTTGAACTTTTTCTGCCATTCATCATATTCAGTTTGCATTACTTTTATTTTTTCTTTCGTAAAAGCATAAACCTCGTCGGGAATATTAAACGGTTCATGTTCCCATTTTAAATTCTGCTTTAAGCACATTAATTCTTCCTGGCCTAGCGGTTCCCCGTGGGCGGAACTTTTACCTTCTTTTTTGTTAGCTCCTTTTCCTATTACCGTATTTGATACTATCAACACCGGACTACCACTATGTTTTTGAGCGGTATTCAGTGCCCCCATTATCTGGGAATGGTCAAAACCGTCTATTTCAATAACTTTCCAGCCAAGAGCCTCAAAACGTTTTCCAACATTTTCACTCATTGTTAGACTGGTTGGACCTTCTATTGAAACTTTATTGCTGTCATATATATATATAAGATTATCAAGGCCAAGATTCCCGGCTATGCTTGCAGCCTCGTTGGTAATGCCTTCCATAATATCACCATCGCTAACTATTGCATAAACCTTTGAATTAAAAAGTTCGTGTTCGCCAGTTCTTTCCTGTAAAACTTTTTTAGCTAGCGCAAAGCCAACTCCTGTTGCAAAGCCCTGGCCTAACGGGCCTGTAGTCATTTCCACTCCAGGGGTCATACCATACTCAGGATGCCCAGGAGTTTTTGAATGTAGTTGTCTGAATTTTTTTATATCATCAATACCCACGCCGTAATCATAAACATGCAGCAAAGAATAAAGAAGCATAGAAGCATGACCAGCGGAAAGGATAAAAATATCTCTACCCAACCAGTTTGGATCTTTTGGGTTGAATTTAAGAAAATAGTGCCAAAGTATAAATGCCGTATCTGCACACCCCAAAGGCATTCCCGGATGACCCGACTTTGCCTGCTCTACAGCATCCGCAGAAAGCACCCTTATAGCGTCTATAGTTTTTCTGACTTTCTTCTCGTCATAAGTTAAATTCATTTTGTTGGAACCTCTTTTAAGATTGGAACTTCCTAGTAATAACAAAGGTGGTTTGCTAAGTCAAATGAGTCAATCCAATAAATAGTCTCACCTAGTTTTTAAGTCATGGTCTACGTTCACGACCATTCTTAGGTTAGCCGTTTTAAATTGGCTAGCCCTAGCCCGGGCTAGCTATCAGTCAACATATGCTTATAGCGACGGCTAACCTAAGAATGAGGCCCGTTCTCTACGACAATGACTTAAAAACTAGGTGAGACTATTTTGGGATTATCCATAGGCTTAGGAAGACTGAATAATCATTGAAAACTAGCGGTTTTTCCAATATTATAGGGGCATGTCTCCAAAGTACGATCCAAATTTAGAGAAGTACCTTAAAGAGTATCAGGAAAACCCTAGATCAAGAGTCTTTGCACCACTTGCAGAAGCATACAGAAAAAGCGGACTTATCGACGAAGCAATAGATATATGTAGAGAAGGCCTCGAATATCATCCGAACTTTACAAGCGGAATGGTCGCTTTAGCAAGATGTTACTTTGACAAAGCGTTATATACAGCAGCGATAAAAGAACTCGAAAAAGTAGTCTCGGAAGTTCCGGATAATTATCTTGCCCAAAAACTTTTAGCACAATCATATAGTATGGTTGGTGACAAAAACAACAGCTTAAAAGCATTTAAGACTGTACTCTTCCTAAATCCAAAAGATGAAGAGGTAAAAAAAACTATAGCAGAAATGGAAGGAACAGTTGAAAAAACGCCTAACAGTTTCTTACCGGATGGACATCAGGAAAAAGACGATTATTACATCCCGCCAGTACCTGATTTTTCTCCACCGAATTTTGAGCATTTGGAAGCAGCAGATGATGAAGAATTAAAATTCCAGGAAAAACCTGCCGGACTTGCCTTCAAGAAAGGAGAAGAAAAAGAGCTTGGTGAAGAAAGAATTCTTACAGAGTTAAGCACCATGACCATGGGAGATCTTTTAGATGCACAGGGACTAAAAGATAAAGCAGCAGAAGTTTACAGAAAGTTATTAAGCCTTGAACCAAATAATCTCATACTAAAATCAAAACTAGAGAAAATAGAGGAAGAGCTGGGTGTAACAGAATTACCTGAGCAAGAAAGAATCATTCAGGATAACGCCAAAGAAGAAGTTTTTAGTGGCCACCCTGATGAAATGACAAAAACAGAGGATGATCTTTCTGACGTAGAACTTATATATAAGACAACATTTAAAGAAAATCCTTATGAAGAAAAAGCGACACCAAAAGAAAATCTTGATGAGATACTGGACGACAAATGGTTGCTTGGTGAACCTGTAACCGATGATACAAAGCTTAAGAAACTTTATGCCTTATTAGACGGTATAACTAAATATAAAGCGTCACATTCCCGCTAGCATTTGATCGTTCTTTATTTTTGCCTTTATGAATATCAACAATTCTGAACGCATCTCTCTGTCCTCTGATTTTCCAAAAAATAATCCAACTATAGGAATCTTTTTCATCAAAGGAACTCCTGCACTGGAATCACCTGTATCAAGTGAATAAAGTCCTCCTATCACAGCTGTTTCACCGTCTTTGAGCATTATCTGAGATGATGCCTTTCTTACGCCTACTCCCGGAGGGGTATTCTTATTCATCCTGTTAGTATAATCAGGGAACTCTCTCTTAACATTAACATCCAAAATTATCTCATTGTTAGCTGTAACTCTTGGAGTAACATTCAAAGCAACTTCTATATTCTCGAATTCAACCTTGTCACTCAATTCTCCAGAAGACCCGGCAACAGATGTTTTATATGCAACCTGTGTTCCCTGTAAAATACTTGCTGTTTGTCTATCCAGAGCGCATATCTTTGGAGCAGAGATTATTTTCACATCACCATTTATAGACGCCAATCCAATAGTTGCACCTAGATTTCCATAGCCACTTATGTTCTTAAATGCGATGTCCCCTGATCCAGTTGCCCAGTCAAAGCCCATAGCTCGGATCCAAGCATCGCTTGCTTCTATTATGTTAGCCTCTATTGCAACCTGTACCGGCTTTGTATCTATTGCTCTAAGCATCTTGTCTACTTTAAGGATAGTATCCTCTACGTCGTTAACAACGATCGTTTTAGCATCCTTATCCACAGAGAGCTTTCCGCGCTTTGACAACAAGGATGTAACTTTCTCTTCCGCTTCTTTTGCACCAATATAATTAAGTCTGGTAACCATTACTCTTAGAGGCTCTAGGCTATTATGAGCTTCCAATGCTTCTGCAGCAAGTTTTCTTTCGTCCCTTAGATCTGCAAGCGGAGCGACTCTTATAACAGAACCCTGCCTCACATAACCAAGTTGTGAGTTCTGTAGAACAACACTTAATGCCTGATCCCAAGGAACATTCGTAAGAGTAACATCCGTCTTACCTTTAACTTTATCTGAAACAACTATATTAACGCCGCTGACTTCCTGTATCATTTTTAGCACATCAAGTATTTCCGCATTAGAAACCTGAATAGACATTCTGCTACCGTAAAAAGTCGTTGGTTTTGCAAGATAATCCTCAAAGCTCATTCTAGAAAATTGTCTTGCTGCTTCTACATCATTAACTTCTCCTGGCTTTGATGCTCCAGGAACATTCGTTGCAATGTTTATTTCTTCACTAAACGGAAAGGCTAGACTTACTAAGTTATTCTTTTGGGATATCTCTGGTTCAACCTCGCTATTTAATTGTATAGTAACTTTTACTGCCTTATATGGTCCTTTAACTTCGCTAGGTGTAATGGAGGCAATAACTCCTTCGCTGGAACTAAGATCAAGACTCTTATTAAAGTTCTTCGCTAAAGAGGCATTCGGTATATCTATAACAACTTGATTGTACCCAGGCCTTGAAGGTTTCCTTTCATACTTTATTGTTCTGTCTGCCTGCACAACAACTTCTGTTCTGTCATATAATTTGTTTACTTTTATACCTTGTATTACTGCCGGCTTGCCCATAGCAGTTTCGATTGAACCTTGTTCTTCCAAAGCAAAATCAGATGCTGTATCGTTATCCATTTGATCAAGATCTGATGCTGCAGTTTTCTTACTCTCATTATTGCTTTCCTGTAGTAACTGATCCAATTCATTATCCGTTATTTCCTTTTTTGCCTCTTGTTGAATAGGCTCTGCTGGTGGAGGAGTTTGAGGAGTTGCAACAGAAGGAGCTTTTGGTACTAAAAGTGAATCTAACTCCTCGTCTATACCTGCAGAATTAGAAACCTCTGCGTCCAATGCCTCAAGATCATCCTCTGCGATCTCCTGATACCCTGGTCCCATAGCAAGAACCAGTCCGCTAGGACGTCTATATACCCTAAAACCTTGTTTCTTTTTAAGATCAAGATCAACTCTTGAACCATCAGGTGTCGCCGCTGTTGTTATATCACTTAAGTAATTACTTTTTGATGCAAGCACCGCTCTTCCTTTTATATTGTAACCTCTAACATTAAGAGCAAGACCATTATCTTTTGTTACAACAGTATAGTCCTTTAACTTACTTCCCTTAAGATAAACAAAATCTTTTCCACCTTTTTTTACATAGTGCACATGAGCTTTATCGACGGGTGCTTTTAACAGCGAGAAAGGATCATCTGAGTTATTCGCCTGTGGTGCATTCTTTCCTGTACCACAGCCAGAAAATGCTGCAGCAAGTAAAGCATAAATTAAAAATGTTCGTTTCATTACTCCCTCCGCCCTTTATACGGGTTGCCCAACCCTTTTTATCGTCGATTTTTCTACTTTATTCTTTTTTATATCAATATAAGTCTCTTTTACTAAAACCTCTCCTTTATCTATATTCACAACAAAACCGTTGTTCTTTCCGATCCTGTCACCAACCCTTACAACATATCTTCTCTCTCCAGGCCCCTTGAACATTCCCATCGGCTTTGCGATATCCCAAACAGTCCCAAGCAAAGTAAATTCATTCAGATCATAATCAGTAATAGGATGTTCTTTATCACTAAGTCCTTCCAACAACCTATAAAAGGGATCCCTTTGTATTGCATTAACGACTTCTTCTGCCCTTCCATATTTTTTTAATTTCTTTGCTGCATCAGCAGAACTATCCTCTAAAATTATTTCGTCAGATTCTTTTGCCTTTGCCGGTACTTTGGCTTGAGCAAACAAAAGGCCGGAGCTAAAAATAACAGAGACAGTAACAATAATTTTTTTGCTCCAAGTCACGGGCTTATTCTCCTCCTATTATTCTATAGGTTGTTATCATAAGCTCACTTTCTGTCATAATGATACCGGAGTTATTTATTGGTCCAGTTATTTTCATGTCCTGTATTTTTATTACTCTTTCAAGACTCGATATTCCATAAAAGAACGACGCGACCTGTTTATATGTTCCACGTATCTTCAACTTTATAGGGATCTCTTCGTAAACTCCTTCGTTAACTGCATCCATTGGTTCGAACAGCAATATTTGTAACCCACTACTTTCTCCAATAATTGAGACGTCCTTTAACAGGCTCGTTATTCCTATATCCTTTGGGAACATAGAGGAAGCCTGCATTATTTCCTGTTTTAGCTTTTTAATTTCTATATCAAGCTCTTCATTTGAACCCTGAGCTTTAAGATCATATATTTTTGTTTGCATAACATTTATCTCTTCTTGTATTTCTGCCTCTGTTTTTTGTTTGCCATTTTTATTATTTGAACTACTGCCAAACATATAGACGTATCCGCCAACGATGCAGACACTAACAAGTAGAGATATTAAGAACTTCTTGTTCATACCAGCTATAGAACCCCCACTATGGTGAACTTTTGTTTGTACGGACCAAACTCGTCGCTGTATTCCGTGGACTTTATGTTCAAATTCTTAAACACGTTTTGATTAACAAGTATCTCCATAAATTCAGAAAGGCTCTTGTTGTCCATTACAACTCCCTCTAACCATACGGTATTGTCCTTTTTGCTTATCGTGGTCAACGCAACTCTTTCAGAGATATTCCTCCCGATAGCGATTAAAAGATCGAGAGGAACAGACTTTACTAAATTTAGGGATCGGATAGCATCTAAATTATTTTTTAGTCTGTTCCTCTCTTCGATCAGCTTGGACATATCTACATTCTTTTGGGTAGCCGTTAATAAGGTCTGATATTCTTTTTGCAGGGTATCTAACTTAACCAATTGAGGAGAATTAACGTCTGCATCTCTAACTCCAGACGAGCTACTGGTGTATAAAAAGTAGACTACTGCGATAGCGATTATTATCGGTAGTGAGATAAATATAATATCGAGATCTTTACTTCTTGCTGAAGGCATTACAGAACCAGAAGGACCTTCCGCATAAGACATCTCTTTTGGCATAAGATTAAATCTTTTCATTAATATCTTAACCCCCTTATTGCCAATCCCACCGCTACACCAAAAAATGGAGCAATGTGAGCAAGATATGAAACAGGAAAAATTCTTTCGTTAAAAGCGATGTTCTTTAACGGATTGATCGCTTCTGTTGGAAGCCCTGTCATTGATTCAATAACTTTTGTTATACCTATTAGTTTTCCACTTCCACCAACAACAGAGATTTCCCCTATTGGAAGTTCTGATGCTGTTGCAAGATAAAGGTCCAAACTTTTTCTGACCTCTATCCCAAGATTCTTGGCCTCTGCTAAAAGTATTTTTTCAACTTCTGGAGGTAAGGTTCCGTCATCTCCACTTAATTTTAAGGTTTCACCCTCTTCAAAAGTTATACCAAGCTGTTCCTGTATTTTTTGTGTAAAATAATTTCCTGCAATCTCTATTTCTCTAACAAAAACGGAGCGGTCTTTTTCCACAACGCTAAGAACGCTCTTGGAAGACCCTATATCCAAAATAACATTTGCTTCACTAGCATTAGCTCCATAATTCTCTCTATACATATCATACAGAGCAAGTGTTCCTATATCTATACCCTCTGCAATAAGACCACTATCATAAACTACGGCACTATAAGAACTTACTAGGTCTTTTTTTGCAGCTGCGATTACAAGATCTGTTTTACCTGTCTTATGATAGTTTGGATTTATTACATCATAATCCAGATTCACTTCGTCTATGTTAAAAGGAATATACTGTTCTGCTTCCCACCTTATATGATGCTCCAATTCCTCTTTGGACATTATTGGAACTTTTATTCTTTTAACAACAACACCAGAACCGAATACTCCCGTGTACGCAGCAGACCCATTTACCTTTGATGCAGAAACAACCTCTCTTAAAACATTGGATACAGCTCCAAGATTAAATATTTCTCCGTCGACAACAGCATCCTTTGGTATTGGAGCAATACCTATTGCATCAAGATGATAGCCTCCACGTATTCTGGAAAGGCCAACCAGCTTTACAGAGCTGTTCCCTATATCTACGCCGACAACCTTTTTTGGAGTACTACCAAAAAACATCTGTTACTCCTCTCCAAAAACTAGGTACTTATCTTTGACCACTAATCCAAGCGCCTCTAATATTTTTCTTTTAGTATCTATTCTGCAAGGGAATCCTTCTTCGATCCTGCTTATGGTAATTGGAGAAACTCCGGCTTTTCTGGACAACTCAGCTTTGCTTATAAGGTTATCTTCTCTGTATCTTCTTAGTTTCGACTGAGACAAAACTTTATCTGCCAAGAGACACCCCTTAATTTTTTTTAGCTTCCTTATTAAATATATGAATACTTAAAAGAGATTAAGTCAATGCTAATTTTTAAAATATTTTTTATAAATTAAATTTAATTCTAGTTTTTATATGGTTAAAAAACTTGTTTATATACTTTTTATATAATTAATTATCTGTTTTTAGATTATAGAATTATATTATTAATATTTAAATAGACATAATTATATATAACAATAATTGTAACTTTCTGATTTTATTTAATTATAGTCTTTTAAGGTTAGTAATAAAGTTTACCAATTTGGCAAATTCTGCAGGTTCAAGATCCTGTGGACGTTTTTCCATATTGATACCGCAATCTGTGGATAATAGATCAAAAATCTTTTGATCCATAAAACCTTTTAATGAACGTCGTAACATTTTTCTTCGGTTGGAAAAAACCTGTTTAAGTAGTTTTTCGTAAAACAATCTATCATCAACTTTAAAAAGAGGCTCTGCCCTTCTGCTAAGAGTAACAACCATTGAATCAACCTTTGGTGGAGGGGAAAATGAATTGGGTTTAAGGATAAAAAGTTTTTTTACGTCGTAGAACTCTAATGATAAAAGACTAAGCCTGCCATAATCGGCACCACCACAGGTTGCCATAACTCGCTCTGCAACCTCTTTTTGGAACATCAGGGACATTCTATTTATATGTGTTCGTGCACTAATTAAATTTTCCAGTATTGCAGTTGAAGCGTTGTAGGGCAGGTTACTTACGACTACAAACTGCTCATCGGCACTTTTTGCCAATGAGTTAAAATCAAAGTTAGCAGCGTCGGCATTTATAACTTCGTACTTTGGGTACTGTTGTTTTAATTCCTGGTAGCATCGTATATCCAGTTCAACAAGTATCACTCTTTTAGGACTATACTTTTTAAAATGTTGAGTAAGGGCTCCCTTGCCAGGGCCTATTTCTATTACAGTATCCTTGGCAGTAATTGCAGCAGATTCTACTATCCTAGAAGATAAATTATTATCAATCAGGAAGTGTTGACCTAACGATTTCTTTTTATAAAAATTCATTTTCTTGTTGTTGAATAAGCATGTATTTTCGCCATTTCCGACGTAAAGCCACTCTGCCCTTTTTCCAAAGCAAGCCTTGCATAATTAGCTATCATTGCAGCATTATCTGTACAGAACTCTATTGGCACAAGCCAAGAGGTTAAACCAGAGGCTTTTGATCTTTCCTGCAAGAGTTCCCTAAGTCTATAGTTGGAAGCAACCCCCCCGCCTATAACAAGATCCTTTATGTTTCTTTCTTTTGCCTGTAACAGCAGCTTATCAACAAGTGTTGTACAAACTATTTCCTGAAAACTCGCAGAAAGGTCTTTCAGCTCCTGACTATTTTTATCAATATTTTTTGCATAATTTATTGCTGCTGTCTTTAATCCACTGAAACTAAAATCGTATTCCCTGCCCTTAACATTCGGTTTGGTGAACCTGAATTTTTTATTATCGCCCTGTTTTGCAAGATCACTTAATATTTTTCCCCCCGGATATCCTAAGCCCATAAAGCGTGCAACTTTGTCAAAGACTTCTCCGGCAGCGTCGTCAACTGTGGATGCAACTCTTTGTATATCTGTAACTGAGTTAACAACGTATATAGATGTGTGACCTCCGGAAACTACCATTGAAAGGAATGGGAACTGTGGTTTATTAACATCTTTCTCGTCTTTTTTTATTAAAACCGAAAGTGCGTGTGCCCTTACATGGTCCACTCCTACAAGAGGAATATCTTTTGCCAACGCAAATGCCTTTGCAAAAGAAAGACCTACCAGTATGCAGCCCAATAACCCCGGTCCGGCGGTAACTCCGACGCTGGTAATGTCCTTAGAACTCACCCCAGCGCTTTGTAAAGCCTGTTCTACAACTGTTTCAATTTTAAGAGCGTGGTCGCGTGACGCAAGTTCAGGGACAATGCCCCCGTATTGATTATGAAGTTCTATCTGCGAATATATTACATTGGATAACGCAACACCGTCATAAGTTATAACTGAAGCGGATGTTTCGTCGCAGGAAGTCTCTATTCCCAGCAAGAACCCGCTCATAAACTCTTAAGCCTTTGTTTTGCCAGCGTCGCTTCTTTAGCACGAGGGAATCTTTGTATTACATCCTTAAAGAACACTGTTGCCTCTTGTTTTTGATTAAGCGCCAAAAAAGATTCCGCCTGAGCATAAACAGCATTAGCTATGTTCTTGGACTTTGGATATTTATCTACAAAATCCTGAAATGTTATTATGGCCTTTTTGTGATCTCCCGCATCTGCGTACATCTTACCTAAAAAGAACCTTGCTTTCTCGTCGAACCAGGCAGATTTGCTACCTATCATTGCTGTATAATATTTTTCCGCTTCTGCATAATTTTTCTGTTCATGATTTTTTCTGGCCAACTTATATTGTTCATCAATATCTAATGTCGTTGTTTTTTTTGTTTCGGTACTCACAACTATAGGAGCTGGCACTATCATATTAGCAGGGGGCTCTTGTCCCAGCTTAACATCCTGCACCTTTTGTGCTTCTGCAAGATTCGCTTTATTAGTTGCTGTAGTTCCCTGCTCTATCAGGTATGACAGTTTTTCAAGTTCACCTTTTATTTTGGCATTCTCTGCTTTTAGTTCCTCTATACTTTGTGCATTATTAGCACATGCAACCTGGAGGTCATTTATTGCCGTCGGTGTTTCCTGCTCCTGCTTCACCTGAGGGCTATTCATTACACATCCGAATAAAAGGAATATTAAAAATATCGAAAAGATCTTACTTATTAACACAAAGAGACGCATCCTCCTCTGCCTGTTCTGCCAGTTTTATAGCTTTGTCAAAATGCGTTTCTGCTGTTTCCCAACTAGATTTATTAGACATATAACCTAACCCTTGTTTAAGATTAGCATCTGCATCAAAATAATTTTTATTCGCATTAACACATTTGGAAAATTCAGCCATAGCTTCTTTTGCTGCATTAACAGCTCTTTCTGCCATGGCTTTTTTAAGCATAACGCCCTCGCTATTACTAGCGCAGGAAAAAACAAGGGGGATCATTACAATCCCCCCTATAAAAATTAAAACTTTCTTTATCATTATTAGTTAACTAGAACAAAGTTTGCGCGTCTGTTCTTTGCCCATGCGTCTTCTGTATCTGCTGTATCCAATGGTCTTTCTTCACCATAGCTTATCGTATTGATCCTGTCTAACTTAACACCAAGAGCAATCAAATACTTCTTAACTGTTGCGGCTCTCTTCTCTCCAAGAGCAATGTTGTACTCGATAGTTCCTCTATTGTCACAGTGACCTTCTATTTGTATTTTAATTTTTGGGTTCTTTTTTAGCCATTCAGCATTCTTTTGAAGAATTGTTTTTGCTTCTGCGGTTAACGAAAACTTATCAAAATCAAAGTTTACTGTTTTTAAGTCTCCAGCCTGCCCTGCATCGCTACCTGTTGCACCGTATTTAATAGCTGTCTTGCTTGTTGAATCGTTTGTAACGCCGTTAGTTTTGGAGCAAGATGCTACAAGAAGCAAACTAACTGCTAGAACCAAAAGTTTTTTCATAGATATTACCTCCCAGTATTCCGAAAACTTCATCAGGTTACCTTATAGATAAAAGCAATAAGCCTGTCAAGGAAGTATAGATTTGTCTTGAGCCATCTTTATGTACATTTTGGCCTCAACGTTGCCAGGATTGTCTTTAAGGACGGAATCCCACTCTTCAATTGCAGGACCTATCTCGCCTTCAAGGAACATAAGATGACCAAGTTTTACTCTTGCTTCGTATATATCTGGTCGTTTGGCTTTAACGAACTTTAGTTTTTTCATAGCAATATCTCTCTTTCCTAACCGAGAAAAACACTCAGCCAACTCAACGTAAAATTTATATGCTTCTGGAGCAAGTTCCAGCGCTCGCTCTAATTCCCTTAAGGCTTCGTCTGCTCTGTTGTATCTAAGATATAATTCTCCAAGGTTTGCATGTTGAACAGCGAACATTGAATTTGTATCTTCGTGCTTTTCTGTATTATCCTTACTGTTGGCTTCCTGTTCTTTCATTACGTTAATTGCCTGTGAATACAGTTCCGCCCCCTGTTCATATTTACCAAGATCATTATATATAAGAGCAAGATTTATCGCTGTTTCTACATCCCTGGAATTAATATCCAATGCGGTCTTATAATTCTTTATAGCTCTGGAGAACTCACCCTGGCGATGATAAATGTTGCCCAACAGAGAAAAGACCCTGTGATCGTTCCTATGATCCATTATTAGAGGCTGAATAAGAACTCTGGCATCATTAAGTCTATTAATGGAGATAAGTCTTTTAACTTCCCTTAATACAGAACCCGTGTTGCTTTTATCCATATTAGTTAAGACCCTCTTTTAATTTTCTAGCAGAGTCAACATAAGGTCCCGTCGGAAACTTTATTAAAAGCATATCCAAATAATAATTAGCTTCTTCTTTTTGTTTTAGTTTTACATAGCAGTTAGCGACTTCGTAATACATTTTATCGTCAAACCCAAGATCAGGATATTCGTTTATTACTGTCTTATACCTTTCTATAGCAGCCTCGTAAGCCCCTCGTTTTTTATAAAAGTTCCCTATATATATTTCTTTTTCCGCAAGGCGGACCTTAACATCTGTGTACTTATTCAAAGCGTCCTTAAAATATAAAGATCCTGGATAAAGGTCCATTAACGATCTAAAATCCGACAATGCCCCCTTTGCATAGCTAAGGTCCCTGTCTATCGCCGATGGAAGTAGTTCGTAATAACTCATACCACTCTGAAAAATAGCGTAATCCCTTCTAGGGTCCTGAGGATGAAATTCTGAATACAAGCTATAGAGTTTTTGCGCTTCAAGGTATGAACCTTTTTGGTAATATGTATCAGCGATTCTTAGTTCTGCCGCTATAGCATACTTACTATAGGGAAATTTGTTCTTTACAAGGCTGAACTTTTCCAAAGCTTGTTCGTACATTGAGTCTTTTAAGTACGCTTCTCCTCGAAGGAAATATGTTTCGGCTTTATCTGCACCCTGTATACTTTCTATACTGGAACAAGAGTATGACGACATTAATATAGCAATAGCAAAAAAGGGTAATAAAAGACGCATGATCATCCTGTTACAAAGGTTATCTCGAACTCACTACTTATATCATCCAGGTGCTTCTTAATCAATCTTGAACAATGATCTTCTAGCCAGTTCTTATAGAACTGATTTTGAACCATTATCTTGATCTTGTTCTGTTCACATGAATGATACTCTATAGGTTTTACCCATACATTATATGTATGGACATTAAGATGCTGTTTAAGATAACCTGATACGCTTTCCCAAACTTCCTTTGGGTTCTTTACAGAGCTGTCCATTTGCATTGTCACGGACTGTTGTTCCTTATCTACATTCACAGATACAGAAACAGGTCTTTCCTGAATAAGTGCCGGAGCAATACCATCAACTATATGGTTATACCTTTGGATCATCTTAAAGTTAACCATGTCCTCTAGCTGGTAAGTAAGGCGTCTTAGTTCAAACATCTTGTCTGCTTTTGCTTCAGAGTTTTCTACTTCTATTATGAGGGCATCTATTTTGTTAATAAGAGTCTCTAACTCTGGGTTGAAATCGTTAAGTACGACGGGATGAATGAAAGAAATTTGTCTTAGGATCACTGAATACTTTTCTACAACTTGAAAATACGTGTTTCCGTTGCGTAGTGTCGTCGAGATACTCAATTTACTCCCCCTAAATGTTGTTTCTCTACTAAATGACTTTGCACATATAATCAGAACGCAAAAAGTTGTCAACGAGCAAAAAATATAAAGGCATTAAAAAAATTTTTTGTAGGAATTTAGACTAGTTACAAAATCCACTTTTTTTAAAATTATCGTTTGACAAAAGTTCATTCCTTAAGCATCAAGTATTTCTATATACTTATGCTTAAAAGAAAAATCGAGCCTGAAAAAATTGTAAGCGCACTTAAGGAGTTGATCCTTGATACCAGCATGTGTTTACCTGCGGATGTTCTAACAAGTTTCAAAAAAGCACTTGGCGAAACAGAAAACGAACAGGAAAAGATGTTGCTGGATGTAATAATCAAAAACGCCCAGATAGCAAAGGATTCCAGATTACCATTATGCCAAGATACAGGGATATCTGTGTTCTTTGTTGAACAGGGACGGGTAGAAATAGACGGAGAAGAGGACGTAAAGGACCTTATAAACAAGGCTGTCTCTTCCGTATATGCTCAAAAGAAACTTAGGCCTTCTATTATAAGTGATCCTTTGAATGGACAGAACACTGGGGATAACACTCCGACCGTTATACATATAGAGCACAATAATTCTGATAGTCTAAAAATAAAGTTCATGGCTAAGGGCGGCGGAAGCGAGAACGCCGGAGGCATTATTGCGCTTAACCCATCGGATGGATTCGAGGGTGTAAAGAACTACGTAAAAGAAATAGTCCAGGAAAAGGGAATAAACGCCTGTCCTCCTCTAATAATAGGCATAGCTATCGGCGGAACTATGGAGCAGGCAGCATTAACGGCTAAAAAAGCGCTGTTCAGAAAAATAGGAAAAAGAAACCCTGACGCAACTTATGCAAAAAGAGAAAAAGAGCTAAAGAACGAGCTTAATAAGCTAAATATAGGCGTAATGGGTCTTGGCGGAGCAATTACTGTTCTGGACGTATTTATAGAGCCACTCCCACGGCATATGGCAACAATGATGGTGGCTGTAAGCATACTTTGTCACTCTGCAAGGAAGGGAGAGATAACCTTATGAAGCTAAAGCTAACTAAAATAGACAAGAGCAATATAGAGAACATAAAAAATCTTAAGGCTGGTGAATGGATAGAATATACCGGCGAACTTATAACGCTTAGGGACTCATCTGCGATGAAACTACTCACACAACCAATAAAACTAACAGGCTGTATTATAATGTATGGTGCTCCTGCAGAAGGGAAACAAATAATAATAGGTCCTACGACCAGCAAAAGAATGGATGCATCCCTTGAATATGTATTGAGCAATGGTGTCATAGCTACCGTCGGTAAAGGCAGTCGTGGTAAACAGGCCTCCGACCTGATAAAAAGATATAAGGCTCCTTACTTTGTAATGATGTCAGGAGTATCTGCTTATTTATCGTCGTTCTTTGAAAAAGAGGAAATAATCGCTTTTAAGGAGCTCGGCCCAGAGGCTATAAGAAAGTACACCGTCAACAAACTTCCTTTGTTAACTGCGATCGATTCAAAAGGTAAAAACATCTTTAATTAGGTTAACTTCTTTGCCCTTTTATTTTTTATACTGCCTACAATAGGCGACTCCTCTGGCATGGTTCCGCCAAGCTCTTTTATCGTTTTTCTTACTTTTACACCGACATTATAATGAGTTGTATTAGCTCTACGTTTGTCTTTTACATTATCTCTGCGTAATTTATCCTCTGTTTGAGTAGCTCTAAATAAATTGGCAGCTAATTCTGTGCTGCCCATATGGTCTAAAATATTTTGGTTTTTATTAAGTAGTTTTTTAGTATGAATGTCTTTAGCTCCCAAGCCATTGTACAGTCCTTTATATCCATGGTCCTGAAAGATTGCGTAATCTACGGGCGCTATTACTCCAGCACCTTTCGCAGTACCTGCTAGTTGTTTATTATGCTTTTTAAGTTCCTCTCTTAGAAACAACCTTTTTTCTTGCTCTGTTTTTAAAGCATTATATTCTGCCTGTTCTTGCAGTTCTTGCTTTCTGGTTTGTATTGCAAAATATGTCTGCCCTATTGCAACAATTTCTTTTGTCGGATCCGCATTCTGAACTATTAAGTAGCAGGCATACCTTGATAGTTTTATGTTATTTACTTCTCTCTTAGCACCAGAGCCAGTTTCGACCATATCGAGGGAATCCTCGAAATGGTCCTTTACGACGTGGTTACTGTTTTTGCATGATTCTTTTGCTTTATCTACAACTGGAATAAAGTGCCTATATTCGGAATAGCCAAGTATTTTGGATAACTGTCTCGCCGTCCAATATTCCTGTCCATACCTATTAATTAACTTAGTTTTCTCAAATACTGAATTAGCAATTATTTGTAATGCTGTTTTAGATGCAACCATATTACTGGTTGTATTTGCAATTTATAAGCTGATATAAACATGACTTCTAACCAGATGTAGCTGTTACTTTTTTATAAAAACTGTCTAAAATTGGACTACGGGCGATGAAAAACTAAATATAAACCATCTGGCATTTTATCAAAGGCGGTTACAACGTAGCCCTCTTGCATACACAAATCTATGTTCTTAAAATATTCATTTGATATTTTTATGGCATCGTTGATTGGTAACGTTTTAAGCTCTTCCAATGTAGATATTATTTTTAGTTTTTTGGTACCTGATAATGTTGATTTGTTTTGTACTGTTTCATCTAACTCTATCTTGCATAGTAGCCTGTGAGAAGGAAGTTTACTATGATGCCCAGAACATAATTCTCCATAATAGTTAAAAATCACCTTATACCCTGTGGCATTGAGTTTATTGTGATATAAATTTGCATTCACAGGATCCAGCGGGTCGTAGGTGAAGTTTACGTACTTAAACCCTCTTTGTTCTAATGAAGTCATCATATATTTAAACAATTTAAAACCTAGTCCTAAATTTCTGTGGCTAGGAATTACACCGCCCATATGAAATACGAAACCTTTGCCATCAGAAAGAGGGAACGAGAGTGCTATTCCAACTAACTCATCACCATCAAAAGCACCCCACTGTTCACCGTGTTGAGCCATTGCTATCATAAAGTGTGATGGCAAAACGTCTATGTCACTCATAGACCACACCTGTTTTTGTGCCTGTTCGGCTTTTTTAAAATCTTCTACAGAGTCAAGACGTCTATATTCGGTCATATTTTTAGCGGAAAATCAATAGAACCCGCCCCTTCTGTAAGGGTCATCATCGTCGTCATCGTCCTTACCAAGGTCATCCTCTTCATCATCTATTTCTTCTTCATCATCTTCTTCAACATCTTCTTCCTTTTCCTCTTCTTCGGCAAAGTCTTCCTCTTCCGACCAGCTGGTATCATCATCTATAGTATAGTCAAAATCCTCTTCTTCATCTTTTTTAGCTGTCTTTGCAACGCCATCAAGATCATCGTCATCTTCTGCCAAAAAATCTGCATCATCCATAACTTCTGATTCATCCAATAAAAGAGAGCTGTCTTTTTTAGAACTTCTTTCTTCAACAAAATCATCTATTGTAGGGATCGGCTCGTCGGAAACAAATTTAGCAGCACCAGCTTTTGGAGCCAAGATATTCTTCTTTACTATTTTTTCTTCTTTTTTAGGTTTTGCAGTTTCAACTTTTTTTGTTTTTACTGCTGCTACCGGTTTTGTTACTTTTTTTTCTATTTTCTTTAGCACCGCTTTTTTTGGAGCGACCTTTTTAGGTGCTATTTTTTTTACAGCAACTTTCTTTACCGGTTTTTTAACTGCTTTTGCAGCTTTTTTTGTCACAGGTTTTTTCACCGGCTTTTTAGCCGCTTTCTTAACTATTTTTTTAGCTATGGGTTTTTTTACGACCTTTTTAGCCTTCTTTGCCGGTTTAGCTTTTTTAGTTTTCTTTGCCATGTTTTGTCCCCCTTTAAACATTCTAACCAATTAGCAAAATCTTGCAAATAAATCGAAACCATTTGTTTCCTCTATTTCTAATTCAACAAATGGGGTGTTAGTATCTTTTCCTTCAAAAAGCACAACACCGTCAATAACTGGGGCTTGGCAAAACATCCTAGCTTCTAAGAATCCATCCTCTGTCTTTCCAGACATGAGCGCCTTAAAAGACTTGCCACAATAGCCCTCATTAATCGTCTTTGTAATATCAAACTGTAGCCTGTCAAGCTCATTTCTTCTTTCAACTGCAACTTTAAATGGAACCTGTTTAGACATAGTACTGGCAGGGGTTCCCTCCTGCGGAGAATACACAAAAAGACCCAGCCAATGGAACCAGTTTTCATTAACCAGTGCCCTTAATTTATTAAAATCGCTGTCAGTTTCACCTGGAAAACCAAGCATTAAAGTACTTCTAACAGATATCCCCGCCTTCCTTAGTAGCTCCAGGTTCCTTATTATGATGTCAGAATCACCCTTCCGGCCCATCCTTTTTAGGATGTCCGGGGAAATGTGCTGTATAGGCATATCTATATAATTGACGATCCACTCTTCTCTGGAAATAAGGTCTATTAATTCTTTGTCTACACCCCAGGGGTTACAGTACATTAACCTTAACCACTCCGGACATCCTTTTGATTTGGACAAAGTCTTAATAAGTTTTTTTAAATAATTGCTATCAGCTGTTAGGTCCTGAGCTATCAGAACTATCTCTTTTACACCTTTACCGACCAGGAATTCTATTTCACTCACAACATTCTCAAGAGGCCTGTAAATAAGTCCGCCTCTTATACTCGGGATAGAACAATACGTGCAAGAGTTCGCACAACCTTCCGATACCTTTACATAAGCGCTGAATTTATTAGTTTCCGGGACGTAGTTTGACTTTATTAAAAGGTCCAGATGATCATACTCATCGTGAATATAACCCGGAGCCTGCACCCAACATATTTTAGAACCGGTCTTTAAGAACTCTTGATATGCCAAATATGCTTTGTGGTAAGTGCTCACGCCTAAGAAAATATCTACTTCCGGTAATTCTTTGATCAACTCGGTACTGTAACGCTGGGAAACACAACCCGTAGCTATAAGCGCCTTACACTTTCCATTTTTCTTGTATTCAGCAGAGTTAAGTATTTCTGCAATACTTTCTTTTTTTGCATCGTCTATAAAACCGCAGGTGTTAACCACGATAACATCTGCTTCATTTATTTCCGTCGTATATAAAAAATGATTTTTCAAAAAAGAGGCAAGAACAACTTCTCCGTCTTTTTGATTTTTTGGACAGCCCAGGTTTAAAAGAAATATTTTCATTTATGTTAAGGTCTTAAGTGAGTTATGGTTCTTGGGAACGGAATCGCTTCTCTTACATGATGCACTCCGCATATCCAGCCAACGGTCCTTTCTACGCCGATACCAAAACCGGAGTGAGGAACACTTCCATATTTTCTAAGGTCAAGATACCACTTGTAATCTTCCATACTAAGCTCATGCTTTTTTATGTCCGCAACAAGCTTGTCATAATCATCTTCACGTTGTCCGCCACCTACTATTTCTCCAAAACCTTCCGGTGCCAAAAGATCACAGCCTCTTGCAAAATTAGGGTCGTCACACTTTTTAAAGTAGAAGGCCTTTATCGCAGTTGGGAAGTGATAAACAAAAACAGGCTTACCATATTTTTCAGAGATTATAGTTTCATGAGCAGCACCAAAGTCACCACCCATTACAAAATCATCAGCTTCTTTTTCCAATATCTTAGCTGCCTCTGAATAACTTATTCTTGGGAAAGGTCTTTTTACGCATTCAAGTTTTGTAACATCCCTTTCCAATGTAATTAATTCTTCTTTGCATTCAGCGACTACTGTTTGCACAACATATTCAATGAACTGTTCTATCAGGTCCATGTTCATTTCCAGGTCATAAAAAGCCATTTCCGGTTCCAACATCCAGAATTCTGTAAGATGTCGACGAGTTTTAGATTTTTCCGCTCTAAACGTTGGACCAAATGTATATACTTTACCGTGCGCCATTGCAGAAGCTTCAGCGTAAAGCTGACCGCTCTGTGATAAAAAAGCTTCTTCTCCAAAATAATCACACTTAAAGAGAGTAGAAGTTCCTTCGCAGGAGTTAGGAGTTAGTATTGGACTCTCCATACCGATGAATCCTCTTGAATCCAGGAAATCCCTCATTGCTTTTATGGTTCTTGCACGAACTCTCATTATTGCGTGTTGCTTTTTGGAACGAAGCCAAAGGTGCCTGTTCTCCATTAAGAATTCAGGGCCGTGTTCTTTAGGTGATATTGGATAATCTACGCTTTTAGAAATTATTTTGAATGATTTAACGTTAAGCTCAACTCCGCCCGGAGCTCTGCCTTCTGCCTTTACAAAACCAACAAGCTCAATAGAGGTTTCCTGAGCAAGCTCTTCAAACAGAGTCAAACATTCTTCGCATGTTTCACCCTTAACAAGAACTCCCTGCACCAACCCTGAACCGTCCCTGACTATAATGAACTTTATGTTCTTGCCGCTGGCCCTGGTATTGTATACCCAGCCCTTGATCAAGACCTCTTTACCGACGTAGTTCTTTAGTTCACTAATGTAAGCCCAATCCAAGATAATACCCTCCGTTTTAAGATTGCCTTTTGGTATAACAATAGTATCTTATACAGGTATTAACTATTAAATCAAGGGGGCTAACACATGTTTCCAACATTGTTCCATATAGGACCTATCCCGATACACGGCTATGGGTTAATGCTCGCTGTGGGTTTTCTTATATCCATGTATCTGGCACAAAGGGATTCCAAATACTTTGATATACCAGAGAAAAAGCTGGCAGACCTATTCCCGTGGATAATCGTAGGCGGAGCAGTAGGAGCAAGGTTGTTCCATGCAGTTGTAGAAAGACCTTTATATTTTTGGCAACATCCGTTGGATTTTTTTAAACTTTGGGATGGTGGAGTTACTTTTTACGGTGGATTAATAGGCGGCGTTCTTGTTGTTTATATTTTTTGCAGAAGAAATAAAATATCTTTCATAAAGCTCGGGGATTTCCTGATCACATACGTTGCACTTGGTCAGGTATTTGGAAGACTAGGGTGTTTTTTAGCAGGCTGTTGCTATGGTGTACCGACGGACCTACCTTGGGGTATAGCAATAAGCAACCCTGATAGTGTAACAAGACCTTTAGGTATCCCTCTGCATCCAACACAGTTGTATCAGGCTGGAGTTAATTTTTTAACTTTCATAATCCTTTACAAGGTATCGTGGAGAAAAAAATTCACAGGACAAATATTATTGTTGTACGGATTAACATTCCCTGTCGGTCGTACAATAGTAGAAATATTCAGAGGCGATTCTATCAGAGGCTATATTATAGACGGTGTATTGACCACAAGCCAGGGCATAAGCATCGCAATATTTATACCGTGTCTTATTATTTACATAATCATGATGGCTCGTCTAAAGAAAGGGAAGAAATCTCTTTAATAACTGCCGCAGCTTTATTTTTTAGTTCCTTAACGTGTCCTTCGAACTTTGTCTTCATTGTTACAGGCATGTCTTCTGTATACGTAACGTAAAAAATAAAATCATCTAACGACCGATAAAAGTCTTCTGTCTTTTGTTCCAATTTGCGTGGCAATAATATTAAGTTCTCAAAACCGAGTTCAAAGAATCTTGAGTGTAGAACCTTGATCAAAGGTTCCCGTACTCTTTCCTTGGACCATAGCTTGAACAGAATGTCTTTTCTGAACTCAACATCAAAGGTAATGCGCTCTATTTCGTTCTTAAGTAAAGCCACAAGACGCCTGAGTTTTTCGTCATCGTCCAGCCAGAACTTTTCAGCTACTTTTTTCCCTTTACCAGCCATAATTCATCCTATAAAAAAGTTATAGGTCAATTCTATGAAGAGAAGGGTAAAAGGTCAACAAAACAACTTATCAATCGTAGGTCAGGGTTTACCCGCGGTCCGTGACCCGTTACGCGCCTATATACAACAAATAACAAAATATCCTGTGCTCACAAAAAAGCAGGAAGTCGCGCTTGTCAAAAAAATGCAGGCAGGTGATGTAGAGGCTGCAAAGCTATTAGTACTTTCTAATCTAAGGTTGGTTATAAAAATAGCTTTTGAATACAAAAGCGCATATCAGAACATTATGGACCTTATACAGGAAGGTAACATCGGTTTAATGAAGGCCATAAGTATGTACGACTCCAGCAAGGGCGCCAAAATGTCATACTATGCATCGTGGTGGATACGCTCTTATATATTAAAATTTTTGATAGATAACTTCCGTCTTGTAAAACTTGGGACTACACAGGCTCAAAAAAGATTGTTCTATAATCTTTTGCAGGAACAAAAAAGATTGGAATCGCAGGGAACACTTGCGTTGCCAGAAACCGTTGGAGCAAACCTTGCTGTAAGAGGAAAAGATGTAGAGGAAATGACTACAAGACTGACAGGAGATGCAGAAGTATCTTTCGACCAGCCTGTATCCAGCGACGAAGGGAGCAAATCACTAATAGATGTTTATCCGGATAATTCCATGAGGCCGGACACAATAGTAGAGAACCACGAAGAACACGTACTACTACGTGAGCGTCTAAATGAATTTGCCCATACACTAAACGATAAAGAAAAGGCCATATTAAAAGATAGATTGTTAAGCGAAACTCCTCAAACACTGCAAGAACTCGCAGACCGATTTGGCATCTCCAAAGAACGAGCCCGTCAGCTTGAAGAAAGAATATTAAAAAGAATTAAAGAAGAATTGACAGAGTTTGCTGGTTAGGTCTTAATTAAAATTAAATTGTATTTAAAATCAAGGTCTACGTTCGCGGCCAGTCTAAGGTTCGCTGTATCTCATTGGCTAACCCTGGACCGGATTAGCTATCGTCAAACTGGTGCTTTTAACGTCATTGAACCTAAGACTGGCTCGCTCTCTACGACAATGATTTTAAATACAATTTAATTTTAATTAAGACCAGACCAGAACTTCGCCACATCTAAGACCCGTGCTCTTATTCTTTTCAAAAGCTATTTTGACCGCTGTACGGTCACTCCTTTATTTACTTTCCAAAGATACGTTTTACTTTTGTTAACTGGCATAATGGAGTAATTACCACTATAGACCATATCTTTTAGTTGCTGAGTATCTAATCTAATTACAAAACCCTGAAACTCACCGTTACCATCACTCATTGTGCTACTAATGTTTTTATTTGAAATCACAATATCTTTGTCGTTTTGATTTGATTTCAAAATAAGAGATATACCTGCATTCTTTAAAAAATCATCTAGCTGTTTATAATCCTGCCCTTTAATCCACTCATTAATACATAATATAAAATGTGCACCGTTTAAATCACGAGCAAAACCTTTTGGTATGGACTCGCTTCCTCGCCAATAAACAGACTTGATGTGAACTTCCTTTAATTGTTTATACTCAACAAAGGGGTACTTGTATGGCTTAATAGTCACGATTTCATTTCCTTCGTTTGCTCTAAAGAAGCGAACCAAATCACGTTGCATTTCTGGCTTTATTTGGTGATTGGTGCTGTTGTATGTAATAAGCTGCGCTGGAATATTAAGCTGTTTATATATGCTTGTAGTAGTCGTCCATCTGTCTGGCATCATCTTTTCCCCAAACAATCGTTTTATAAGTGCAGCATCTTCTTTATCCCATGCGTCGCTGTATAGAACAGTATCATTTGCATCAAGGTATCCCATATAGAGATATTGAGAAACTTTTAGGTACTCGTCTTTATTAAATTTGATTCCAGTTATTTCCTCTAAATCTGAAATTCCAACTGCATACCTGAGTTGATTATTTTTCCATTCACTCAAAGGAAAAATCGCGATACCGTTTATTCCACCAGCGGCACTAGCCCTAACTATCTCTGGATGCATAAGAGTAAATCTGTTTGTAAAACCAGCAGAAGCTGAAAATCCATGCATGAAAATTTTAGGTTCAACAGCGACTCCATTACTTTTTAGAATTTCTTGAGCATCTTTAATCATTGATACAAGTTGTAAATCAATCCTTTTTAATTTTCCTGTTTTTATTAGAAGGGTATCTCTGTCCAAATAATGCGTATATGTATTAGGCATACTAGATGGTCTGGGGAAAACAGGGACCAACAAAGGGGAGTTTAGCTCCCTTGCTATTCTATTTGGGTACGAATTTTCAACCAAATTTCTAGCAGCTTTGTCATGAACTTTGAAATCGTCAGAAACTGTTCCCGTGTTGTTAGGCTCAACATATAGATGATTTTTTTTATTTCTATCAAGGGTTTTAGGAATGAATAAATAATAAGGATAATTAAAACCTTTGTTCTCTTTTTTAGATACTTTTACCAATAGGTCTTTAGATAGGTCGAGTATCTTACCATTCGTCCCGAATTCTCGATATTGTGGTTTTTCTATAGATGTGGATTGAGCTGATTTTTTTGAATAAAAATCAGGTTTGCTTTGGCATCCACTGATGACAAAGGATTGTACAAGCAACGCTATCAAAATAATTTTCATAATTCGAAGATAACATAAAAAATCTGACAGTAAAATCATAAATTAAAGCGCCCCACCACTGGCAGCCTTTTTGCAGCCTTAAAGGCTATGGAAAATAAAATAGCTATTTTTAAGGGCAAAAAAATTAGACGGACAATGCATAATGGGGAGTGGTGGTTCTCAATTATTGATGTTGTAGAGGTTTTGACTGGTACGGAGCGTCCTAGAAAATATTGGAGTGATTTAAAAAACAAACTCTTGGAAGAGGGATATGCTGAAGTGTCCGCAAAAATCGGACAGTTGAAGTTGGAATCTTCTGACGGAAAACTAAGAGAAACTGATTGCGCAAATACAGAATCTCTTTTTAGAATTATTCAATCGATCCCATCCCCCAAAGCGGAACCTTTTAAGCGTTGGCTTGCTAAAGTTGGTTATCAAAGAATACAAGAAATAGAAGACCCAGAGCTTGCAACTAAAAGGACCAGGGAATTATATAAAACAAAAGGCTATTCAGATGACTGGATAGAAAAACGTATGCGAGGCATTGCAATTCGAGAAGAGCTTACAGAAGAATGGCAGAATAGAGGCGCAACGAATGGTAAAGACTACGAAATATTAACAGCGGAAATATCCAAAGCAACATTTGGGGTTACTCCAAATGAGTATAAAACGCTAAAAGGAATTGAAAAAGAAAATCTTAGAGATCACATGAACGACTTTGAATTAATTTTTACGATGCTGGGTGAAAGAGCTACCACTGAAATTCATAGAGTAGAGAATTCCAAAGGTATGCCTAAATTAAAATTAGATTCAAAAGCTGGTGGAGATATCGCAGGCAACGCACGCAAGCGACTTGAACATCGACTGGGAAAATCTATAGTTTCAAAAAACAATTATTTATCCGAGCCAGAAAAAAATAGCAGAAAAAAGCTAAAATAAACTCTAATTTTTAGGACCAAGCCAATACTTCGCCACATCTAATGCCGGAACTCTTATTCTTTTCAAAAGCAATCCTGCCGTTCACGATTACGCATTCAATTCCTTCTGCCAGCGAACGTGGATTATCAAAATCAGCTTCGGAATAAATATGGGCAGGATCTAATATAAGTAAATTCGCTTTGTAACTTTTCTTTATTCCCCATTTAACTCCATAGAATTCTGCTGGAGTCATGGCAAGTTTTGTTGCTATTTTTACAGGGTCTAAATCAGAAAAATTCCTTATGTATGTTGGTACCGCGCCAAACATATCTGGCATTACTCTACTATCCAGATAACCACTGGTTGCAGGAACAACAAAAGGAAGGTCGAAAAGTCTTTTTAATATATCTGGTCTTACAGCCTCATATTCAAAGAATGTTTTGTCTGCATCAAAAAGCACAAGACTTAACAAAATATCATAAATGGTCTCGTCCCTTTCCATAGCCATATGCTCAAGTAAATAGCCTTCGTGTTTTTTAAATTCTTTTTTGGAAGTAAGGACTAGTTTTACTTTTTCGAGATATTCTTCTTTAAGATTCAATGAATCAAACAAACCCTGTACAGCTTCTACCTTTTTCAATTTTAATCTTAATTCTTCTGAAGAAATTTCTTTTACCCAGTATGGAAGTATATTGCTTAGTTTTAACAATCTTGTCGGATATGGCGACACATCCACTAAAAGTCCAGGAACTTCTTTTTTACTTTTTTCAAGGAGCGGAAGAATTTCTTCTGCATTATCGTCGTTAGTAGAAAAAAGCCTGCTTATATGTAATTTTATTCCTGCTGTTTTTGCAATCTGTACAGCCCTTTCTATTTCCCTAAAAGGACGTGAAGAACCGCACAAACAAACAGAAAGTATTCCGTTTTTTTTCTTTAATAACGTCGCTATAGCGGCCATTTCAATGTCATTTTTCCAACCATCACATGACGGGCTTTGTTCACAGGATATAGAAATTCCTGCAGCACCTTCATCCATAGCTTTTTCTAACAAGTGGGTTAATGCAAAAAGCCCAGTTGTACTAAGCGAAGTATTTAATGACGCCTCCAACCTCATTGTGCCATGAGGTGCATAAAATATTAAATTAGTCGCATTTTTCTCATGTAATAAATTAAGATATTGCGATGTTGTTTCCCAATGCCATTTTAACTGAGGATTGCCAAGGCTATGAGCAACATACTGGCTGTGCAACATATAATTAGTATGCTTTATTGGAGCAACTCCAAACCCGTCGTTACCTATAACTTCACAGGTTATGCCTTGGGACAACGCAGAAAGCCTTGAAGGCTCAGAGACCATCGCAAGGTCACCACGGCTATGGATATCAAAAAAACCTGGCATTGCATAAAGACCTTTGCCTTCTATTACTCTGTCAAAATGATCAAATGGAATGGAAGAATTCTCTGAATAAACTTCTACTATTCTTTTGTTTATTATCGCAAGACCACCTGAAACGAATTTTTTCTTTAGGTTGTCAAACACCTGTACATTATTAACAAGAATGTCCATTAAAAGTATATTAGCACAAATAAACTAAGACGTAAAACTAAGCTTTTTTGTTCAAATTACCCTGTTTTAACTTTTTCAAATAAGACCAAATAGCCCAAACTACAACAGCAAAAATGAATACATAAAGTATTTGATACTCCACCTTTTTAACCTGAGTAATAACCGAATCTATTCTTCCACCATTAAAATACGCTAAAAAAATAAGAGTAGGAACACTTATACAAGATGCCAACATATCAAACGAAATAAATCTCTTATATCCTATTGCGAACATCCCGGAGGTAAAGAACACAGAGTATCTTAGCCCTACGATAAATTTACTTATAAAAACAGATTTACTTCCGTGCCTATCCATAAACTTTTTTGCACGATCTATATTCTTTTTGCTTATTAAATGTTTAAAAACAGGCAAGGATAATATTTTTATTCCAAATCTTTTACCTAAAAAATAAATAATGGAATCACCAAGGACTAAACTTAACAAACCAACAGCAATCCCAATATATGGATTTATTAAACCCTTATATGCAAGATATCCCGTCGATAAAAATATCATGTCCTCTGGAAAAGGAAGAGCAAAAGCACCCGCTAGTATCAGCAGCGCTATAGACAAATAGACGTAGACACCACTGGAGCTGGACAGGAACGCAAGTATGGTTTCCATGAAACCTCTTTATAAACTAGATGCTATAGCAAGAACGATAGACAGATATTTAGACTCATGAGTATCTGATCTTGATGTAAGTACAAGCGGTGCTTTAGCTCCTGCAACTATTGCCGCAGAACGTCCCTGACCAAAATTGCATAGGGCCTTATATATCATGTTCCCACTTTCTATATCGTCAGCTAGAATAATATCTGCATCTCCCGCAGCCTGTAATTTATCCAATTTTTTAACTTTTGCAGCATGCTTAGATACCGCGACATCCAAGGCAAAAGGACCATCAACTATTACATCGCCTAACTTTCCTGCTTTTGCCATTTCTGAAAGTTTTTGTGCATCCGCTGTGGCAGGCATTTTGTCCGGATTAACTGTTTCTACTGCACATATTGCCGCAACCTTTGGCGTCTTTACACCAAGACCGTTCATAACCTGTGCAGCATTCTGTATTAAACCAACCTTGTCTTCAAGCGTAGGTCTTATATTGACCGCAGCATCAGTAATTACTAAAAATTTATGGTATGTAGGAAGGTCAAAAAGTGCAACATGACTTAAAAGCCTACCTGACCTTAACCCTTTTTCTTTGTTCAATATTGCTCTCATATAATCAGATGTAGCAACTAATCCCTTCATCATTACAGAAGCTTTGCCGCTGTTAACAAGGTCAGTACAAATTTCACCTACCTTTGCAACTTCTGTTTCGTGGATTATATCCATATTGGAAATATCCATTTTACAGTCTTGCGCAACCTTTAATATATTAGGTTTATTCCCGACTAAAAAAGCATCTGCAATACCACTATCTCTGGCCTCTATTACAGCAGCTAATACTTCTTCGTCGTCCGCACACATTACTGCGACCTTTCTTTTTCCACCTTCTTTTACATTGGATTGCTTTACCAGCTGGATCAGTTCATCAAAATTGGAAACACTCATAGATTGAAAACTCCTTTTAGTTATTAGATATATTCTTTCGCTTTTTCTTCTTTATTTAAGACCCTGAGCGCGCCAAGGGCTAATGGTCTCATTTCCTCTTCTCCAGGAAAAACTTCTACCGGAGCTATAAAGGAAACTCTGCTTTGTATATATTCAACAAGTCTTTTATCATTAGTAACACCACCAGTAAGGATAATCCTGTCTACCTTTCCACCAAGAACTGCCGCATAAGCACCAATTTGTTTTGTTATCTGGTAACACATTGAATTAAAAATATGTTCTGCTTTCTGATCTTTCTCTTTTATTCTTTTTTCCACTTCTATCATGTCGTTAGTTCCAAGGTAGGCAACAACCCCACCCTTGCCCTTTAACATTTTTTTTACTTCCTGTTTGGAATACTTTCCACTAAAGCAAAGTTCTACAAGTTGTCCTGTCGGCAGATCTCCAGATCTTTCTGCAGAAAAAGCACCATCACCGTCTAATGCATTGTTCACATCAACAACTCTTCCGTTTCTGTGTGCGCCAACGCTTATACCTCCACCAATGTGAGCAATTACAAAATTGCAATCTTCATATCTCATACCCATTTTAGTTGCACTAATACGAGCAACAGCCTTTTGGTTAAGAGCATGGAATATGGAAATACGTTCAAACAAAGGGTGTCCTGCGACACGAGCTTCCGGTTCAAGTTCATCAACTACAACAGGATCAACAATAAAAGCTTCAACATTTATTTTTTCAGCTATTGATTTAGCGACCAATGAACCAAGGTTGGATGCGTGTTCTCCTCTTTTAGCGTTCCTTATAAAATCACACATAGAGTCGTTAACTTTATAGGTTCCACCGGCAACAGGTTTTAAAAGGCCGCCTCTGCCAACAACAGCATTTATAGAACTAAGAGAAATATTATTCTCTTCTAAAAACTTTAAAACAAAAGCTTCTCTATATTCACTTTGGTCAGCCATAGCATTAAATTTTGAAAGATCAGATTCACTATGCCTTAAGGTCATACGTACGACTTCACTTTCCCCGTCGTATATTGCTATCTTTGTAGAAGTAGAACCAGGGTTTATTACCAAAATCCTGTAAGACATTATGCCTCCTTATTTCTTAGTAACCAATTCTGCAACTTTTCTTATGATAGTTATGTTCTTTTCTGCTGCGTCTTTTCTCTTTAATGATTTATGTATAATTAACTCAAGCTTTTCAACTGGCATTACCTTTGTTGCGGCAAGATACGCTGCAAGACCTGCAACGGTTTGTGCCGCTGGAACACCAAGTTCTGTTGTTATTGCTGTCAGCGGAACATAGTGAACAGTCACATCGTTCCTTTTTACTTTTCGCTCTACGATCGAAGAGTTAACTATTATCGTTCCCCCAGGAACAACTTCTGATTCAAATTTATCCAAAGAAGGTCCATTCATTACGATCAACACATTTGGTTTTTCTACAAGAGGAGAACCGACCCTATTCTTGCTTATTCTAACGCTACAACTGGATGTCCCTCCTCTCATTTCAGGACCGTACGATGGTATCCATGTAACATTCAATCCCTCGAACATAGCTAATGTAGAAAGAGTATTACCCGCAGATAATATTCCCTGACCACCAAAACCAGCCAACTTAACATTCTGGTCCTTGAAGTTCTTTACGTCTGTAGACGATTTGTAGTCAGAAGCTAACTTTGATATATTCAATCCTTTCAAGATTTCATCATCAGAATGTTTAGGTATAGAAGTATCTCTTGATGCTCTTGTCGCTGTATCATCCCTAAAGTTCTTTATAGGGAATATACTGTGCATCGTGTTCTTTACCCATTCGTTTGTCTCTACCGGAGTTTTCTTTAGACCACTTGGACATGCAGAAAGAACTTCCACAAAAGAAAAACCCTTTCCATCTATCTGGTTCTGTAAAGCCTTTCTAACGACCGCTCTCGCTTTATTCCTATTAGGAACGTCGGCAAGACTTACTCTTTCAACAAAAACCGGAGCCTCAAGAGTTGATAACATTTCGCAAACTTTTATAGGATATCCTTCGTTATCTGCGTTCCTTCCATAAGGAGTTGTCATGGTCTTTTGGCCTATCGTCGTAGTAGGAGCCATCTGGCCTCCTGTCATTCCGTATATCGCGTTGTTAACAAAGAACATCGTCATGTGTTCTCCACGGTTTGCTGCATGGATTATTTCTGCTGTTCCGATCGCAGCAAGGTCACCGTCACCCTGGTAGCTTATTACAATGCTTCCGGGACGTGATCTTTTTACGCCTGTACCAGCAGCAGGAGCTCTACCATGAGCAACCTGAACGTTGCCTGTATCAAAATAGTAGTAAGCAAAAACGGAACAACCGACTGGAGATATGAATACGGTTCTATCCTGTATTCCTAAGTCGCTGATAGCTTCTGCTATCATTTTATGCAATACGCCATGTCCGCAACCTGGGCAGTAGTGAGTTGTAATAACGTCCTCTGTCCCCTTTCTTTTAAATTCGTTGAAGAACGATTTTGGTTTACCTAATACGCAATTATTATCACTCATTGTTATACTCCTTTTTTACTCTACAAAAGCTACAAGATCTTCAACCGTAGGGACCATTCCGCCCATTCTATTAAAGAGCTCTACTTCTTTTTTGCAGTTAATAGCGAGTCTTATGTCGTCTATCATTTGACCATTGCTTAATTCAACAGAAATTATTCTTTTTGCATTAGCAGCAGCATCTTTGCATGCCTGTTTAGGGAATGGGAAAAGCGTTATCGGTCTTAGTAAACCTGCTTTTACATTCTTTTCTCTCAATATATCCACTGCGCTCATCGCTATTCTGGAAGAGATACCATAAGCAACAAAAACTATGTCAGCATCATCTAAACGATACTTCTCGAATTTAACTTCGTTCTTTTCTATTTGTGCATATTTCTTTTCTAACTTCTGATTATGAAGCTCCAAAGATTCAGCGCTCATTGAGATAGAAGTTATAAGAGAACTTCTGCTCTCTTTATCACCGTAAACAGCCCAATCGAACCTTTTTACTTTCTTAATATCTGTTGGAAAAGTCACAGGCTCCATCATTTGGCCTATGTAAGCATCTGTAAGTATAAATACTGGGGTTCTATATTTTTCTGCAAGTTCAAAAGCTGTATAACCGTGATCAGCCATTTCCTGAACTGAGTTAGGAGCTAGAACGATCACTTTATAATTTCCGTGACCAGCACCCTTAACTACCTGGTTATAATCTCCCTGCTCAGGATATATGTTACCAAGTCCAGGACCTGCTCTCATAACATCGACGATAACACATGGAAGTTCTGCACCGGCAAGGTAAGAAAAACCTTCTGCCTTTAAACTTATTCCAGGTCCGGAAGATGCTGTCATTACTCTTGCGCCTGCGCCAGCAGCCCCGTAAACCATATTAACAGCAGAAACTTCGCTTTCTGCCTGTATGAACGTCCCACCGGTAGGCGGCATATAATATGCAGCAGCATGAGCTATTTCACTAGCAGGTGTTATTGGATAACCAAAATAATGAGTGCACCCTGCAAGAATGGCACCCTTAACTACAGCCTCGTTACCTTTTATGAATTCTTTTTGCATAAATTAACACTCCTTTTTATAAACTGTTATAGCACCTGGCTCTGGGCATGAGTAGAAACAAATACCACAGCCTATACAACCTTCGCCTTTATACTTAACGTAGTTGTAACCTTGCGTGTTAAAACAACCGGATGGTTCAAGAACTTTTTTAGGGCATGCAGCGACGCAAAGATAACAACCCTTGCACTCGTTGTTCCGAATTTCTACCCTTGGAACATTTGAATTGGTTTTCATTGTCAGGATCTCCTTTAATATAAAAAAGGTATATAACTTTAAAAAGCACATATCGAATTATTCCAATTTGCGCATCATGTCAATTATGATAAACAATGGCATATGGCTTCCGGGAAACTAAAAAGTTTTTTTTGTGACCCAAGGTTCTTGCTTGGTCTGTATTTACTGATATCTATTGCGGTCTCCGTTCATAAATATTTTTGCGGTCCAACTAACTACATCACTTTTGCCACAAGCTTTTGGGAATTAGTTAAAGGTGTAGACATTTACTTCCCTGTTCCAAAGATATGGGACTACAAATACAGCCCCTCTTTCTCCGTTCTTTTCGCACCAATGGCAGTACTCCCTTTATTCCTGGGCGTTATAGTATGGAATACTATAAATACTCTTGCACTCTACGTTGCTATAACTAAGTTAAAAATAGAGCAAAAAGCAAAGGCTTTTATCCTGTGGTTCATGGTATTCGAGTACATAACATCGTTACAGAACTTTCAGAGCAACATCTTAATAGCAGGGCTTATCGTTATAACGTTCAATTTGCTGGAAAATCAAAAACCCTTATCCGCCGCTTTTTTCACAACACTTTCTTTCTTTATAAAAATATTTGGAGCAGCCTGTGGACTCCTTTTTGTTTTCTACCCAAAAAAGCAGAAGTTCATACTCTCTGGTTTAATGTGGACCATTATAATAGCAGCCCTACCACTGTTATTTGTTTCTCCGTCGTGGTTATTACATTTGTATCAAAGCTGGTACAAAACTATGAGTACTGATTTTTCCGGATCCCTTGGTTATTCCGTAATGATGCTTATAAACAAATTAGTCCCTGTATCTAAAACATATATACAGCTCGCAGGACTTGTTATTTTAGTACTCCCGCTAATCACGTCATACTCAAATTTCAAGGAATATAAGAATCGTTTAATATATACAGCATCAATAATGATCTGGATAATTATCTTTAACCACAAGGCAGAGTCCTGTACTTTTATAATCGCAGTAGCGGGCGCAGCAATTTGGTATGTTAATTCAAAAAGTACTGTTCTTGATAAAATACTTATTCTCGGTGTTTTTATATTTACAACGCTGTCTTATACAGACCTTCCGGCCAGGATACTGGAAAAGTTTACGGACCTTAAAGTTGTAAAGACATTGCCTTGTGTACTTGTATGGATCAAGATCCAGATCGATCTATTACGTAAAGGTACCCGTTAACCCTTCTTCTGTTAAAAACAGGGTTTAATTTAGCAACTATATAATCAGCAAGGCCACTTTTAAAATTGTTTATATATTTTAATTTTATTCCACATTCACGTGCAGATTTTTCTAAATTTGTTTCTTCCTGTTGAAACACCGTATGAATATATGTGTTTTTGCTCTTATCCAAAGAACATAAATAAAATTTCCATTTGTATCTGTCAACTACGTCAGTTTTTCCTTTATATGCAGTAAAGAACTCTGGTACCAAAGGGCTATCACTTGCAAATACTTCAAAACCAGAACGACGAACATATTCCATTGGTTCTGTAACATTGGCAAGGGTGGGACTAAATATTGTCAGCACTAAAAGAACCGTATTTGCAATCCAAAACCAGTAAAGATTAAACTTCCTATACAGTCCCTTTATTTCCTTAAGCCCTAAACCTATCATCAATATGAACAGCGGTACCACAGGAAACATAAAGCGTTCTTCCTTGTGTGGAGAAAAACAATGTAATGTCACAAACAATACAAATGGTATAGAAATCCATAAATATTTAACACAACATTTTATAAAAGCAGGAACAGTTAATATAGACGCTATTGGAAGAGTTAAACCTAACAACAATAATAAAAAATTATACCAGGGTTGCCTACTGTGAGTAGCAAGTACAGATATCTGGAGTTTATAGTATCCGAATATAGACGTTAAAAAGCCTCCATATGTTACATAATCAAGTGCGATCTGTAGGACAAGAACAATCGCTCCGCCTATCAAGAACCATTTTATTCTGTGTTTAAGATCATAGAACAACAAAAAGACCAACATCCCTATGTAAAGCACGCCTGCCTGAAACCTGAACATCGCAGCGATACCAAAATATAGACCACACAGCATTATATTCATGCCTTTTTCATTTAAATTAATAGACCGTGCGGCATAATACACAGCAACTATAACAAAAAAAGAGCTTAAACTTTCTGACATCAATCTTGTACCTATAAAAGGCATTGCAAAATAGAATGCAAAAAGAGAGGCAACCAACAACGAGGCTCTTTTATTATCGTGCCCGACCATATTAGATATCCTATACGCGAGATATATGGTCAGCGAATTAACAAGACCAACAAAGATCATTGCGAATCTAAGTACTCCAACCGGTGAACTTATGTTGAATATTTTTGATGCCAACCAGAACAATGAATAATCGAGATAATAAAGGAGAGGACTTCTGGCAACGTCCGTAAAAACATACGAAGGGTCACTAAAAAGTTTTATCCCGGCAGGTAATATGGCTGTTTGGTATTCGTCAAAACCCATAAAGCCATAAGAAAAATAGGCACAAAACAGCCTCAATAAAACACCACTAATGATTATTATGAACAACCACAATTTAGGCCTGTTCAATTTATGTTACTCCTTTTTTAATTTATCCAGAATAATATCTACCGGAGTATTTAACCCCTTTGATTGATTACAAGCAAAACAACAAACGACGACGTTACCTTTTATGGACTTACCTCCCCTTGCTACAGGAACTATATGGTCCATTGTAAGCTCTTCCTTCGGAAATTTTTTACCACAATAGTGACAAACACCTTCTTCTAGTTTGCTTTTCCACCACAACGTTTTTTTAAGTTCCGCAGCTCTGGTCTTTTCTTTTGTTATATGAGCTTTATCTGCAACTACGTCGTAATATTTACGTTCCTTCATATCGCGAACCTAAACCCGGCCGAACACATATACGAGACACTCCCGTCTTTGCTCCAGCCTCCTCCGGAAGCAGGATATATAACCCAGCCAAAAGGAGTAAATAAAAGATCTACCGGTGTTAAAAAGAAATAACTCGCATCCCTACCGTCGATATCAAAAGAAAAAGTAGTTCCAGCTGTTATTCCAACATAGGCTACTCTGGAATTGAGTCTTATGTTAACAATAAAAGGAATAGAAAAATTTGCATCCCAAATAGTTCCACGACCTAAGTTCGCAATGTTTTGCCTAAAATTAAGAGCAACACCAAGCCAAAAGCCTTCGTTAAAACCTAAAAACAACCTTGTGCCAACAACTTTATGAGGCTGCCATTCACCCTGAAAAAAAAAGTTAGTCGGCCTGTCTCCACTAAAACCTATATTAGGACCAAAACCTAGCCCAACATATTCAAAAGACCACAGACTGGATGATGCAAAAAATAACGCCAATATTATTAAAAAACGTTTCATAAATTAAATCCTATTATAAATAAAATCGGGAAGTATTCTCATTATAAAGGCTGCGATCCTCCATCTTCTTGTAATAAACACTTCTTTCTTTTTTGCTATTATAGCATCGTAGATTTGATTTGCAGCTTTTTCTGCTGTCGCAACCCAGAACATCCGGTCATTATTCTTGGTCATGTCCGTAGCTACAAAGCCTGGTTTTATATCTGTAACATAAATATCCTTAAAACCATGTTTCACGAATTTATTTCTTAGCCCTCTTAAATAAAAACTTATGAACGCTTTAGATGCCCCATATGCAGGACAAAGTCTAAAAGGTCGTATCGCTGCAACAGAAGAGATCCCAACTATGTGTCCTTTTTTTCTTTCAATAAAATAATTAGTAGCCGTAACAGCCATAGAGGTAAAACCACTAACGTTAACATCTATACTCAGTTTTTCTTTTTCCCATTCAAGGACAGGATTGTCTTTACCTGCTCCTGCGTTTATTACAATAATATCTACTTCTCCCATCTCTTTAATAAGTTCATGTAGTACCTTTATGGAAGAAGCTGTGTCATTAAGGTCCATATATTTTATAAAAGAACTTGATGGCAGATCTTTTTGTAGCTCTTGTAAAAGCTCAACTCTTCTAGCTGTAAGACCAACAGTAAAATCATGTGCAGAAAAAACCCTAGCCAGTTCTTTGCCTATCCCAGAGGAAGCTCCTATTATGATAACCTTTTTGCCCATATGTTACAAAATAGACTTAAGAGCGAACAAACTCAAGACCTAATAAACATAAACAGTAACAACTCCCCTGTTGGCCAGGGGAATAACGGGGTCTAGCTGATAAGTATTAACCAGCATATCAAACAGGGCTGACCTTATTTTGCCATGACCGGTTATAAAATAGCAGGTAGCTACATCGCTGTTCATTCGTATTTCACTAATGACACTTTCTGCTGTATTTAAAGCATCTTCCACGGTGTAGCCGTGAAAATCCAGTTCTATACACCCCTTACCCCTCATTTCAGCCCCTCCAGACCACTAAAATACCCCCAAAAAAACCAAAAAACAAAGCTTGACTTAAATATTATACCTATGCCATAAACAGTGTCAGATCGGGGTTACCCCGGCTATTTGCATTGTGCAAGGAGGATTTTTTCTAATGGGTAAGAAATTGTATGTAGGCAACCTGCCTTACAGCGTTAATGATCAGAAGTTGAATGAGATCTTTTCAGCAGTTGGAGAAGTGGTTTCCGCTAAAGTTATCACCGACTATGATTCTGGTCGTTCAAAGGGTTTTGGATTCGTAGAAATGGCTAATGATGGAGATGCTAGCAAAGCTATCTCTCAGTTAGACGGAAAGGATTTTGATGGCAGAGCTATCAAGGTTAACGAAGCTAGACCAAAAGAAGACAACAGAAGATAAGTCTGTAAAATACACGCTGACAAAACAAAAAGCGCGCTCTGCAAAGAGCGCGCTTTTTTATTACCCCAAAACTCCCCTTTATTGCTTTCTTTTACCCTCACATATTATCCTTTATCGGAAAATTCATAAAATACTTGACCTTAAACCATTGAAGTTCTAGCCTTAAAGCCGCCTTAAGGAGGCTAAGTATGCATGATTGGCTAGGTTATATAGCTGCTGTAATGACAACCCTGGCGTTTGTTCCTCAGGTATTAAAAATATACAAGGAACGTTCAGCTAGCTCTATCTCATTGAAAACGTTCTATATGTTCTCTGTGGGCATATTTTGCTGGTTCCTTTATGGGCTATTATTAAGATCCTGGCCGATGATAATTTCCAACTTTATTATGCTCATTTTGAGCATAATTATTATAACTTTAAAACACATCTACAAAGAGAGTAATTAAGACCATGAAAAAAGAAGAAGATCGTCGAAATAAAACAAGGTGGCTACCAAAAGCAATTGAGCTTGCGATAACACCAAAACTCTACAAAAGAATTAAACCTAAGTCATTTTTAAATGACTTATTTGCGGGAACTACCGTCGGCATAGTTGCACTTCCATTAGCAATGGCGTTCGCGATCGCATCTGGAGCAAGTCCAGAAAAAGGACTTTTTACAGCGATAGTAGCAGGTTTTTTAATATCTGTTTTAAGTGGAAGTAAGTTCCAAATAGGCGGACCTACAGGTGCTTTTGTAGTAATAATCTACGGAGTAATACAGCGTCATGGCTATGAGGGTTTAATTGCAGCAACTCTATTGGCTGGAGCTTTCCTTATAATTTTTGGATTATTAAGAATAGGCTCCTACATAAAATATATTCCACATCCCGTAACAACCGGTTTTACTTCCGGAATAGCATTGCTGATATTATCAACTCAAATAAAAGATTTTTTTGGACTACAAATACAAAATGTTCCTACGGACTTTTTGGACAAATGGCCAGTGTTCTTTAAAAGTTTTTTAACGCTTAGTCCTAATGTTTTAATAATAAGTTTAAGTACCGTACTTATAATTTTTATAGTCAGAAAAACATATCCAAAAATACCGGGGCAATTCATTGCTGTCGTATTATCGGCGTTGATCGTTTGGTATTTTGGTTTAAATATAGATACGATCGGTTCAAGATTTGGCGGAATACCTAGTACACTACCAAGTTTCCATCTTCCATATATAAAGTTTGCAACATTTAGAATGGTACTGCCGGATGCACTAACCATTGCAATATTAGCAGCAATAGAATCTTTATTATGCGCAGTAGTTGCCGACGGAATGACAGGTGACAAACACTATTCCAATACAGAGCTCGTCGGACAGGGAGCTGCAAACATTGCGTCTGCATTATTCGGAGGATTACCGGCAACAGGCGCAATCGCAAGAACAGCAACCAGTATAAAGGCCGGAGCAAGAACTCCTTTGGCAGGAATAATACATGCCTTCGTAATTCTGCTATTCGTTGTATTCTTGGCTCCGCTGGCATCTTATATCCCGTTAGCAAGTCTTGCAGGAATCCTGGTCGTAGTTTCGTGGGACATGAGTGAAATGAGAATCTTCACAAGAATGTTCAGAGCCCCAAAGAGCGACCTTGCGGTAATGCTACTTACTTTTACACTAACTGTTGTTGCAGATCTTACCGTAGCTGTACAGTTCGGAATGATATTGGCGGCAGTTCTATTCATGAAACGAATGAGCGATGTCACCAAAATGGAAAAAGTCGATGTCGTATATGAATCAAACGAATTTGATGGCGATGACCCAGAGGCAGTAGATAATATTCAGGCTCCAAAAGGAGTAGAAATATATGAAATAAACGGGCCGTTCTTTTTTGGTGTTGCAGACAAGTTTAGCGACGAAATAGGCAGAATAGAGGCTAACCCAAAAGTAATAATAATAAGAATGCGTTATGTACCGGCTATTGATGCGACCGGAATATTCGCACTTGAATCATTTATAAAAAAATCTAATGCAGTAGGAACACAAATAGTTCTTTCCGGTGTAAAAAGAGTGCCAAAAAGAACATTAATAAAAATGGGTATTGCAAAATTGATCGGCACAAAGAACATAACAGACCACATAGATAGTTCCTTAGCCAGGGCACGACAACTAATTAAGGATAAGGATCAAAAACATACTTTGTAATTCTGTACTTCGCAGCGACGTTTACCTAACAAAGTATAGTCTTTAGCATACAAGGCTTTTGTTACTATTTGTTTTCCTGTTTCGTTCGCCTTGACAGCAAACATAGACGAAGTGCCGAACCTATCTATCGCTATCGCGGCATGGAACATAAGGCTGGATAAAATAACAAAAAAAGCGATCACCCGGTATACTTTTTTCTCAAAATAACGAGACCAGCAGTAAAAAGAATACACTGCTACTACCGGAAATAACAAATAAAAAGTATGGGCAGAAGGTCCTTTCACGGAAAAGAAAAAGCTAACATATATTACTAGTATCATCGCAAGCAAAAAATATTTTATAAAGAACCAACCTTTTAAAAAGTTTTTTCTAAAAAATCCGATCAATAATAGAACAGGCTGGATAAATCCGATTAAAAGGCCAAACACAACAAACGGCGCGACCCAAAGATTCCTGGTAACAAAACTAAGCCGTTCCGTTGTATTCGGGCCAATAAACCTAGGAACTTCAAAACTTGCGAAAGAAAGAGCTTTAAAAAGCACATCAACCGGTTTTAAAACATTAGCGACATTAAACATTATATTCTGTTCTGTACCGCCAGTTCCTAATAAACCGAATTTTATGAAAGTTGGTAATACCAATAGAAACATTGGTAATGATCCAAGAATAAAAAATATTGCATTAATAAAAAACCTTTTAGCCGGCTTTACAGAAAGCACAAGGACGTAACAAACAACAGGTACTAACAAAACCCACGACAGATGTAACTGATATACCCAAAAAAAACTAAACCCCATTATAAAAAAAGCCCAGCGCTCTTTAACAAAACCCAGTTTTATACTCGGTATAACTTCAAAAGCAGATATAAAGAACAATATTGCACCAAATAAAACATAAGATGGATTTATAACACTTGTTGAAAAATTCATCGTCCAGGGACAAAAAAACAACCATCCCCAAACTATCCACTTTGGCGCTTTTGTAAGCTTAACACAGTACCAAGACAAAAGACTTAAAGACAGCATAGACAAAATATTTAACAACACATAAGGAGCAGCTGCCGACTTATATAAATAAAAAGGCAACCCAACTAACAACGCTTGCAGGGCTCCTGTTATTTGAGAATGGGAATAAACTACGTCGGGGCCAAAATAAGGCCAATGTCCTGTGGTAAAAAACTTCAAGCCAAGCAAATATATCTGTAATTCATCGTCAAACCAAAATTCTGAACACAAACCAAAAAGTAAACGCAATATAAAGACAATTAAAATTAATGACAGAAACCAGTTTTTTTTAATCATAGGCGCATCATCAATTTATTTCTTATTTACAACAGGCTCAGTATTTTGAGGGACAGGATTTTCCCAGCCTCCACCAAGAGCTTTAAATATTTGAACCACAGCCAACAATCTATCTCTTTCTGTCCTCGATAGATCGTATTCTGCTGGAAACAACTGTTGTTGTGCATCAAGAACTTCTGTATAACTTGACAATCCTTTTATGTATCTATCATTAGCAAGTTTTGTCGCCTTTCTTAAAAACTCGACAGCTTTTGCCTGCTGAAGATTTTCTTCAACAAGTTTTTGCTGAAGAGTAAGAGCATTTGCAACTTCCATTAATGCATTTAAAACCGTTTTCTCATACTCTGCCTTAATCTGCTCATAAGCCTGTTTTGTAGCTTCATAGTTTGCTATTACTTTTCCACCATTAAAAATAGGCCCAGTAACAGAGCCACCTAACGCCCAGGATTTGGAATATGTTTTTAAGTCAGGACTGGATGTTCCTAATAGCCCCGTAAGACTGAATTGAGGGAAAAAATTCGCCTTAGCAACACCAATATCTGCATTCGCAGAAACTAAAAGTTGTTCAGACTGACGAATGTCCGGTCTTCTTTCCAAAAGAGCAGACGGAAGTCCTGCCGGAGTTTCCGGAATCAAATACTGTTCCGTAAGCACTTGTCCTCGTGGTATAGGAGCAGGGACTCGTCCTAAAAGAAGGTTTATTTGATTTTCTTTGTCAAATATCTGCGCTTCTATATCTGGAATGTCCGCCGCTGCTTGAGCTAAAGAAGCACCCGCTCTTGAACTTTCCAATAATGAGGCGTCCCCTCCTTTATATCTTCTTGTAAACATGTTGTATGTGCCTTGAAAAGATTCGGTTGTACGTTTTGCTATTTCAAGCTCGTTGTCTAGCTCCCTTAATTCAAAATAAGCTTTAGCAACTTCTGTTATTAAAATAAGAGTAATATCTCTTCTTGCTTCTATACTTGCAAAATATTGTGCTCTCGCTGATTCAGATGCTCGCCTTACTCTACCCCACACATCAAGTTCCCATTGCATTTGAACATCGCCCATTACCATGTTGGAGTTCTTACCGTTGGGCAGACCATAGCTAGCCACGTTCTTTCCATAATTATCAACTGCTGAATAATTTATTTGAGGATAATAATCTCCTCTTTTTATTCTCGCCAATTCTCTCATCTGTTCAACTCTTGCTGTAGCCACTTTAAGATCAAGATTGTTCCTTAATGATTCATCTATAAGATCCTTTAATGTTGGGTCTTTAAAAACTTCCCACCATGGAAGATCTGCTAACGATTTTTTATCCGCCGCTGTTAGTACCCCTCTATGCTGTTCAGGCGTTTTAACTACAGGACGTTTATAATCCGGGCCTACTGCACAACCTGTTACAAAAATAGCAGTAACAGCAAAAAGGAGAATTCTTTTCATTTACCAACCCTCTCTATATTTTTAGCTTTGCGTTTTTCTCCAACACGTTCTATTAAATAGAACAGCGCAGGAACAACCAATATTTCTAAAAGAGTAGCAACCAACATTCCCATAATAACAGTTGTTCCCAAAGATCGTCTGGAAACTGCACCGGAACCATCTGCAAACCACAAAGGAAGACAGCCGAGTATAAACGCAAAGGCCGTCATTAATATTGGTCTTAGCCTTCTCTCTATTCCGGATATTGCAGCATCCTTTACTTTCATACCGTCTTTATCAACTGCATCTTTTGCGTGAGCTACGATCAATATGGCGTTCTTTGCGGCGAGACCTATTAACATGACTAAACCTATTTGTGAGAAGATATCGTTAGGCATAGACCGCAAATAAAGACCGAGCAACGCACCGAACACGGCAATAGGCGTTCCCAAAAGAACAGAGAACGGTAGCGACCAGCTTTCGTACTGTCCGGCTAATATTAAGAAGACAAATAAAAGAGATAACCCAAATATAAAAAAGACTCCTCCGCTTGCTTTTTTCTCTTGAAATGTAATACCGCCCCAATCGTACCCCATTTCCTTAGGCAACGTCCCTTTTGCAACTTCTTCCAACGCTGCAATAACCTGCCCGGAGCTATAACCATCTGCTGGATTCGCAAATATTTCTGCACTCCTAAAAAGGTTAAATCGGAATAAAAATTCTGGACCTGTAACTTCGTTAACTTTTATTAGTGTAGAAAGAGGAATCATTTCTCCGAATTTATTACGAACAAAAAAGGTTCCTATATTATCTATTTTGCTCCTCGATTCTGCTTCAGCCTGTACAAAAACTTTCCATTGTCTTCCGAACTGGTTAAAGTCATTAACATATGCACCACCTAAAAATGTCTGCATAACCTGATACATGGACCTTATTTCTATTCCAAGTTTAAAAACTTTTTCTCTGTCTATTTCTGTATACAACTGAGGAACATGTGCCTTATATAAAGTATTAACACTTGCTATCTCTGGTCGTTTTTGAACTTCTGTCATGAATTTTGCAAGATTGTCTGATAAAAATTCCGGAGTTCCACCACTACGATCCTGCAACATAAAATCTACACCCCCGGCGGTACCCAGCCCTGGCACTGGTGGTGGCGGAAAGGCAAACACTATTGCCTCTCTCATACCTGAAAGTTTTTTGTTCAAAGAATTTATCATTTCTGTTGCATTAAGTGATTTATCTTTTCTTTCGTCCCACGGTTTTAATTTAACAAAATAAAATCCAGAATATGTGCTGGCAATACCGGTAAGCATACTAAACCCACCAATAGCAATAGTGTTTTCTACCCCTGGTGTTTCAGCAAGGATTTTGTCTACTTTATTCATGACCACTTCTGTGCGTTGTAGTGAAGCAGCGTCGGGCAAAGTGACATTCATATAAAAATAACCCATGTCTTCCAATGGAATAAATCCCGATGGAATTAATTTACCAAGAATTAAAAGAAGCCCAACAGTTAAAAGTAGCAAGCCAACACTTCTAAATGTTTTCTTCAATAAGAATTCAGAAATATTAACATAACCATTCTTTGTTTTATCAAAGTAAATATTGAACTTATCGAATATTTTTTGCAGCAACCCTTTTGAACCTTCCTTTCTTGGCCTCAGCATTAACGCACAAAGTGCAGGGCTCAGCGTCAATGCGTTAAAAGCAGAAATAATAACAGAAAGAGCAATCGTCATCGCGAACTGCTGATACATTCTGCCAACTATTCCAGGAATAAATGCTACAGGAATAAAAACGGACGATAATATAAGAGCGATTGCTACAACCGGACCAGAGATCTCGCTCATGGCTTTAATGGTTGCTTCTTTTGGATTTAACCCTTTACTTATATGGTGCTCTACTGCCTCTACGACGACGATTGCGTCATCAACAACCAGTCCTATGGCAAGCACCAGTCCAAATAAAGAAAGTGTATTAACAGAAAAACCAAACAACGGAAAAAATATAAACGTTCCTATAAGTGAAACAGGAACTGTTACCATTGGTATTATAGTCGCTCTCCAATTCTGTAAGAAAAGGAACACAACTAAAAGGACCAATATAATCGCTTCAAAAAGAGTTTCTGTTATTTCTTTTATACCAGCTGTTATAGGTGCTGTGGTATCCAAACCAACGTCGTAAACTACATCGTTTGGAAAGCGCGTTGCAAGTTCCTTCATTTTAGCACGTGAAATTTCTGCAACATCAAGCGCATTACTGCCGGCTATCTGATACACGCCTACTATTGCGCTAGGTTTTTGGTTATATTTTGCTTTAGACGCATAAGTAAGCGCACCAAGTTCTACCCTGGCAACATCTTTTATTTTTACAGTTGATCCGTCAGTATTTGCCTTAATAGTAATATTCGCGAATTCTTCTGGATTTAACAGTCTTCCTTTTGTTTTAACAGTTAATGTAAATTCATTATTCCCCGGAGCAGGTTCAGCGCCTATTTGCCCGGCAGGATTAACAGCATTCTGATTTTGTATTGCATTAATTACGTCCCCTGCTGTTATACTAAGTTTTGTTAATTTGTCCGGTTGAAGCCAAATCCTCATTGCATAATCTTCTGCACCAAGAACTTTTACCTGTCCGACTCCACGTAACCTTGTAAGTTGGTCGACGATATTTATAGTAGCATAGTTAGAAAGGAAAAGTTTATCATAAGTTTCTTTTGGAGAATAAATAGAAAAAAGTATTATCGGCAAAGGAGATGATTTTTGAACTGTAACACCCCAGGTCTTAACATCTGTTGGCAAAGAAGATGTCGCCTGTGCGGCTCTGTTTTGGACAAGAACCTGGTCCATATTAGGATTCGTCCCTACATCAAAAGAGACTTTTATAGTCATCGAGCCATCGTTAGCACTAGTAGACGTAACATATAACATGTTGTCTACACCGTTGATCTGTTGCTCTAATGGAGTAGCAACGGACTGCTCTATGGTCTGTGCATCTGCACCGGTATAACTTGTTGTAACATCAACTTCCGGTGGTGCAATGTCTGGATACTGTGCAACCGGCAGACCTTTTAATACGACTAATCCAGCGACAACGATAACAATGGATATAACCATTGCAACTATCGGTCGGTTAACAAAAAATTTTCCCATGTTTTATTCCTTTTTAGGGTTTACTATTGTTCCTTCTTTTATCTTTAAAAAACCCTCAACAACTATAACGTCACCCTCTTTAAGGCCGTCATTAACGATTCTGTTGTTGTCAAAGATGTATCCAAGACTAACATCTCTCATTTCTATTTTATTATCTTTACTTACAACTGCGATTTGAGTCGTTCCCTGAGTTTCTATAACGGCTCTACGGGGAATAACCAATGCGTCTTTAAATATACCTACTTTTGCTTTAACCTTTGCATATTGACCCGGCCTTAAGAAACCGTTGTGATTAGGAACCTTCACTTGTACAGTCATAGTACCTGTATTTTGATCTATTTGCCTGTCTGTAAAAGCAAATTCTCCTTTTTCCGGGTATATACTGCCATCATTAAGTACTACGGTAATATCCGGATCAACTTTTTCATTTTTTTGCAGATCGTTATTATCGTCAGGAGCATTGTTATTATTCTTCATCCTTTCCATATCCATTTTTTGATGCCAAATATAATCATTCTCACTGATAGCAAAGGTTATCTTCATCGGATCCGTAACAGATATTGTAGTAAGCTTTTTTGCAGGGTCTATTAAATCACCCACTTGTGCTATAGCTAAACCGGCAATCCCGGAGATAGGAGCTGTAACCTTTGTCCAACCAAGATTTAATTTTGCCTGCTCAAGAGCGGCCTGTGAAGAAGCAATAGCTGCCTTATTCATATCGTTGGTTCTAACAGCGTCCGTATACTCTTTTTGACTTACGGCACCTTCCCCAACAAGAGCGCCATAACGCCTTACATCTGCCTGTGATTTTTTCTGATTGGCTTTTGCCTGCTCAAGATAGCCCTGTGCCTGATCAATGGAGGCCTGATATTGACGTGGATCTATCTCGAAAAGCACGTCACCCTCTTTAACAGCAGCACCTTCCTGATAATTCTTCTTTAAAAGATAGCCGGAGACTTTAGCAAAAATATCCGCATTAATATCACCTTGTGTAGTACCCACCCATTCCTTGATTAAAGGAACATCTTGCTTTGTTACAGTCGTAACAAGAACCTCTACAGGATGAACCTGGGCGTTCAGCAGAGCAGCCTCTTGTTCCGCACGATACTTGTTGTAGAAAAATAAGGCTATAGCAGCGATAACAACGATAATACCTAAAGTAATAAAAAATTTTTTTCTTGCTTCAAGACCTATCATTCGCCCTCCCTTTAAATCAATACTACCAATATCCTGCTAATATTATATATCATTCAGAAGTTTAATCTATAACTGAATAGCCCCTTGTATCTTTTTATGGTAAATAAAGGTTATGAGTTCCTTTTTAATTTTATTATGTATCGGTCTGGTCGGAGGAAGCTTGTCTGCTCTACTTGGCATAGGAGGTGCAATTATAATAGTTCCTGCATTAACGCTGTTACTTGGCTATACACAAACAACGGCACAAGGAACGTCTTTATTTGTCCTGATATTTCCTTTAACCCTTATACCTGCCTTGAACTATTACAGGACCGGTAACGTAAATATAAAATCTGGAATTTTTATAGTAATAGGTTTTGTTATCAGTTCGTATATTGTATCCAGATATGCAGTAGACATTAATCCACACTTATTAAGAAGATTATTCGGAATATTTTTATTAATAATATCTGTTGTGATGATCGTTAAATAAACGCACTTAACCACAGGTAATCGAAAGCTCTGTCTCTGGCTGCCACGTTCTTAGTTCCTTATTCTTTTCAAAAATAAATGCACTTCTTTCGCCGTGGAGCACAACTTTTTTACCGTTCACAGTTACCCAGTTAGCTTCTGTTAATCCAACAACCGGTATGGAGTTCTCTTCGTGGAACTCCTTGATCCTTGTTTCTCTAGTTTCTCCCATGTGCCCTGGAACCATGTCACCAGGAACAAAATGAGGATTGATCTGAAAATTAATTAGGCCAAGCGCATTAAAATCAGGAGGAAGTACTATCGGCATATCGTTAGTTGTTTTTATCGTCGGACAAGCCATGTTAGAACCAGCACTACTACCAATATATTTCACACCTTTATTCTCTACCAGAGCCTTTATAGTGCTAAAAATATTATGTTTATGAAGTTCATTTAAAAGACGAAAAGTATTTCCTCCTCCGACAAAGATTGCCTTAACGGAAGGATCATTAAGAAACTCACTAGGAGTTTTATGTGTATGCACCGACTGTAAATTGTAGCCCATTCCGGCAAAAGCAGCGGCCACCTTGGAGGTATATTCGTCGTGATCCTTGAGCGCATAGGGAACAAAAGCAACCTTTTCATTTTTTCCCATATCCCCTAAAAAAGTTTTTAATCCTGCGGAACAATGTCCAAAGTATGCTCCGTTCTGAAATCGCGAACTACTAACAAGTAAAAGTTGTTTATTCATAATTATTTTTTACCATAAAAACCTCTTGCAAGAAAGAAGTTAAAAAACAGACGACTCCTATAACTATCTAAATAGCTATCAGCTTATACAATTTATTAATTTAATTTACTTTACAATATGCTCAGAAATACAACCAGCTAACTTCATCATGTTTAGCTTGTTAGCGCCAAACAATGGTTTTAATTTCTCGTCAGCAAGTATTGTTCTTTTGTCTTTAGTATCCTGCAATTTTTCTGCTTTGATATAAACCCAAAGCTTTTTTACTATCTCCGTTCTAGGTATCGCCTTTGTTCCAACGATAGCTCCTAAAACTTTATCTGGTTGTACCGGAGTGCTCAATCCTTTTCCTGCTTTTTTAGTTGTTGCCATTTTTTTCCCCTCATTGTTTTTAAATTAGACCCTTAATCTACCGTAACAAATCATTAATACCATAGTATTTCATAAAAAACTCTCTAATAAGTTTAATTAAGACCCAGAAACTTTTATAATCGGTAGATAAAGCAGCAAAAACATCAATGAGTTTTTACATGGAGCGCGACTGTAACACCAACATGCATTCTAAAGATATACCAACTTAAATGTTTTAAGGGTTATGACTTAAGACTTATTTTTTTGGTTACGGTCTTTGTTCGCTACAATTCGTAAGGTCCGCCGTTTTACATTGGCCAGCCCCTATATGACCGGGCTGGCAATCGTTAAACAGATGCTTTAAGCGTCGTCGGACCTAAGAATTGTTACGCTCACTTAAGACAATAACCAAAAAAATAAGTCTTAAGTCATAACCCTATTATTTATTCCATTAGTATATCTTTTAGTTACCGCTAAAAAAGGGATTGTATTCCACAAAAGTTACGTTTCCTTTCTCGCAATTATAATATCCGCTAACAGTAGTATAGTGAAACCCCTCAAGAAGATCGTTGGTATGTTCACAGAAATATGCAAACATAATGTATTGGTCGAAAGAAGAATTTATTTTTTTTAACGGAACTTTCTTTAGGACGACGTCCTCTCCAAAAGTAACATAATTTAAAAGAGCTACCGTCCCTTTGGAAACTTCTGAAATCAGATACGAAGGAATAATACTGCATTCATAATGATAGATCTTAACTTGATCTGATGGTGATGTTTGATCAATCGGAGCCTCTGCATTGGTACAATTAGGAAATTCGGCCATAGCCACATCCGAAAAAAATACTAAAGCTAGTAAACAAAAAATTGTTCTCTTCATTTTTTCACCTCTTAATTTGATTTACACAGCCTGATTTGTACAATGGTAATGTCAAAAACTCGTTGAGAACGTGCAAACTTTTTGTGAACTACAAAGGAAGATATCCGACTCCCCTCCCCCTTCATGAACACTTTTTTGAAATGAACCATTTTAAAATGTTTATGTTTTATACAGCCACATTCTTTTTTTCACGAGAAAGCCACCTTTTTTACTAATTAATCACAACAATTACAGCTGGTTACATAGCATGTCTGTGCTTTCTAAAACACTAATATTCTTGCTAATGTTTTTAAGTTTCGGGCAAACATACGCCCAAGATTTTGATAAAGAAAAATCCATTATCCATAGTTTTTTGAGCATAACGATGGATGGAGTAAAAACTGACGAAGAAAAAATTTTGATGGTGCAATGCTAGATATAAATAAATCATTAGAGTTAGAACCATGCAACGCTTATGCATATATTAATCGTGGAGAATTAAAATTCTCACTTTGTGATTACCAAGGAGCTCTAGAAGATTATAATGAAGCAATAGAGATCGATCCCTCAATTGCATCTGCTTACAGCGGGCGAGCAATCGTAAGACAAAAATTGGGTGATACTACTGGGTCAGATTCTGATTTTAAAATCTATAAAAATTTAAACGAAAAATAGTTTTAACCATAACCGCATGGTAAAAACATGATCGTAGGCGCAGATGTAACTAATGTATTAATAGTTTGCAATGCAACAGCATCCAGCAAACAAAGAACTCCTTTCACAAAGTTCTTGCTAAAGAAAGGATATTGGGTTATCCTTTCTTAGTGAAAATCGTTAAGAAAGGATAACCCATGAATAACAAAGCCCGATTAGGAACATACATTTCAAACAACATCGGAGGAGAAAAGTATCAGTCTTTTGTTCCTCAAAAACTTCCGCCGGAGCCTTCACTAAATCTGGAAAAACTATACTCAAATCTAGATAAAGCCACAAAGGCGCTTGGACGACTTGATAATGTAACAGAATTTGTTCCCAACATTGAATTGTTTATCTACATGTATATCAGAAAAGAAGCCCTGCTTTCTTCTCAGATAGAGGGCACGCAGTCTTCTTTCTCTGATCTCTTGTTGTACGAAAACAAAGAACAACCTGGAGTTCCAATAGACGATGTTGAAGAAGTATCAAATTATGTAGCAGCCATTAATTACGGATTAAAAAAATTAAAAAGCGGGTTCCCGTTGTCGCTCCGACTAATTAAAGAGATCCATGCAATATTATTAAAAGGAGGACGAGGATCAAACAAAGAACCTGGTAATTTTAGACGCTCTCAAAATTGGATCGGGGGAACTAGGCCAGGCAACGCACGTTTTGTACCAACACCACCAGAAAAACTAATGGAATGTCTTGGTGAGTTTGAAAAGTTTATCCACGACGATAAATATAAACTTCCATTATTAATCAAAACAGGGTTATTGCATGTTCAATTTGAAACGATACATCCATTTTTAGACGGTAATGGGCGTTTAGGGCGCCTGCTGATTACCCTACTATTGTGCGACAATGGAACGCTTAAAGACCCCGTGCTCTATTTAAGTTTGTACTTTAAAAAACATCGTGAAGTATATTATGATCACCTGCAATCTGTTAGAACAAAAGGTGCATGGGAAGAATGGTTAAACTTTTTTCTAGAAGGGGTAACAGAAACAGCAGAGCAGGCAACCAAAACCACATCAAGAATGGTCACTCTTTTTAATAAAGACGAGGAGAAAATAAAAAAACTTGGAAGAGCAAAAGAGTCAGCATTAAAAGTTTTTGAACACTTCAAATCAAGACCATTAAACAGTGTTCCCTCCATAACAAAGCGCTTAAAAATGACTGCGCCTACAGCCAGAGCGTCTGTAAATCACCTTGTAAAATTAGGGATCTTGAAAGAGATCTCTGGTAAGCAAAGGGATAAAATGTTCAGTTACAAGGCATATATGGACATATTAAATGAAGGAACTAACTGAGGGAAGGTACCGTCGGCATTAAGCCTAGCGATGTTGTTCTCCGAATGATCTGTCCCATCATTATATAAAGTAAACCTCTCTATTTCAAGAGGGAGTGATCTTCTGGTTATGAGCGGTTCTCGGCTATAGCGACTAAGAGCATGCTTTCCTAAAAAGGCTTTTCTGAAAAAACTTTAATATAGGTTGGGGTCGTCGGAGGACTACCAAGAGGAGAAAAAGCGATCCACATTTCATAAGTATCCATGCGCATTATTATAGATTGTAGCGTCGGGGATAAATCAGTTGATCGATAAATCGCACCTGATGTGGCAGCCCCGCCATCTGTGCCGGGATAACCGGCAATAAGCTTCATAGTTGGGATATCTATTTTTCCTTGTCCCAGGTAAGTATTGTAAAGTGTTGTAAAACTGTTCCATCTTTTAACATTCTTATCTAGAGGTGGAGAAGGAGCATAGTTTCCTGGGAGCATAAAGGTATTAACTGTAGCAAATACGTCGGGAATATCCCACGTGTAGTCAGATATCAATGCTGAGGTAGCAGTACGGAGCCCACGTGCGGAGCTGCCAATATTTTCTTCGACCACTCCTGCTGTTGTTTGGTCAGCAAGAAACACAAGATGATTATATGCGTAATCCTGTCCTTTAATATAATTAGAGACATCCTGCAGAGTAGAATAATTTTCCAATGCATACCTAAGGCCAAAAGGATAAGATTGTTTGCCTTCAAGCGATGGATAGGCAGCGCCTGTCCCTACGTCCAGAAGAGCAGCAAAGACCCCAGCACTATTAAAAGCACTTACCGGTATAAGTTGACCAAGAAAATGAATGAATACTAAAGATTTACTACCATTTTTTATTATGGTTACAGCATGCAGCTTTGACATACCGTTACTTGGTAATTGATACCAGTCAAAGTTTCTGCCAAAGATAGTTTTTCCCGTTGCTGACGAATCTCCGAACGCGGCTGATGCTGAACACTGAGTCGGACGACCAACATCGGGAAACAGTTGATAGATCAAAAGTTCATTTTTTGACAAATGCCCATCACCCAAAACGTCCTGGTCATAGGAAAAAACAGATAGCATTCCATCAATTTCATCCTGATAATCCTGTGGGAGTGTTGCCTTAAGCGTGGTTGCCCTCGCTATTGCAGTACTGAATGAAAGACCTCTAGACTCTAAAAGATCAAACTCCTCTTTTAAAGATAAGTCTACAATGACCTCATATTCAGGTAAAACCTGAAGGATCTGTTGTGCATAGACCTCGCCCATGGTCTCATGCGAAATGCCGCTACTCATATTGATCGAAACAAGAAAGTAGGTATCATCCATTTTTTGTATAGCTACGGGACTTCCACCTCCGCATCCTATAAATGATGTCATGACTAAAAAAATGACTAAATAAGTGCGGCAAATAACTAACATAGGGCCCCCTGTAATATATCTGTTGCTTGTTATTATAGATTTTTACATCCAGTTTACAAGGATAACCTCATTAATACGACGTTCAACTTGGGGATACCTGCTAGCAAATTAGCTAAAATCCAAATCTAAAACGCCGCTATCTGAAATTTGTTTATCTAAAGTATTGTTGCACACATGGCAGTTATAAATTGTCTTAAGATATTTTTTCTCCAAAAGTGATGGAATAAAGTCATAGAACTTTTTGTTGTCTGGCATTATTTTCTTATAGAAATGATAAAGTCCAGAATCAGATTTAGACGAGTTACAGCTTTTGCAAGCCCAAATAATATTGTGTATCCCCTGTATATGATCGCAGGTTTTGCATCTATCATTGATATTTAAAGATCTGGGAACTATATGCTCTTTGCTCAAATTTTCTAAACAGTCACAGTAAACACATTTTTTATCAGAATCAACGAACTGAACATCTTCTCGTAAAATACTAGACCAGATAATTTCATTGTTCTGCAATTCCTTAAATTTGTTTTTAATAAAACCGTATGATTTTTGTTTTGCTTCAGATCCATTTTTATAGTGGAGAGAACTGCAGGCAATTATCTTTGCGTATTGGAACATGATTTGGTCTTTAATTGTTTTTACGTCTCGGTCGGGCATAGGAGCTTATTACCGCCTGTCACCGAATCGTCGTAACCATCCTCATAACCTTGAACCAGGACTTCTGAATCTTGTGGTAGCTTTTTTAGAGTATTTATTAAGTCTATGACTTTCATACTTTCTGTTATAACCTCCAATAGCAGAAAAATCTACCACCTGTTTTAGTCTGTTGTTGTCCTGGAATTGACCCAGACAGTTTCATATAGTAAAGCTTCGTAATAATGACGTCTATTCGTACCTTATTATCATTTTTAGTTCCTTTACTCCTATTAGGTTGTGGTGGATCTGAGCCCAAGAACGGACTTAGTATTATTGCAGCACCCGACCCTGTGATCGGAACAGTTAACGGAGCAGAAAAAACATGGACCTTTAATACAGCCGCATTTTATTTGGTTGGCGACGGTTCACAAATAGATATCACCTCTCAGCAATTAACTGTAACAGTTAACGGAACAGTCCTGTATGACAAAACAGCACAAATAGATCCACCTATAATCATTTATGATGGAGAAGAATACGACTTCGATAACCAAACTATAAGTTCTTCGTTATTCACTAGTGGAACTCTGAAAATAACCATTAGAGGTATTGACGCCGAAGGTGATCAGGAATCAGATACAGAAATAACGTTGCAATAATTTTCGTTAAGTAGCTGGGGGTTTTATTTTGGCGGAGAGGACAGGGATGAACCTGTGACCTTCGGGTTATGAGGGCGGCCTGAGAATTTCTGTAACGTCGTGGAAATGTTAACTTTTCTAAAATAAAACAAAGGGATAGCATGTTTGTTTAGTGTGTTCTACTACCACCTGTTTTGAGCTGTTTTTGCCTAGTAGTTGTCCTGGATTAACCCCAAAAATCACGTCTGGATTATTTAATCGTGGGTTGACTTTCTATACAGATATAACCATATTATGCTTGTGCAAGAATGAAATGGAGGTATATATGCCAAATGCACCTGAATGGATCAGCTACTTCGCACCCGAGAGTGAGAGAAGAGAGATTTTTAAGGTCATAAGTAATTACGAAGTTTCGGACAGAGGCCATCATTTTACTATAACTATTAGACAATTTGAAAACGGCTCGTTTGTTGCCAGAGCAATTATTGCCGGAAACACTCTTCATACAAATCAGAATCCTTCTGAGAGAGATGCCATTTCTGAGTTAAAAATACAACTTCATAATTTTATTGAAGAGAACAGAAGTTAGCGCTTCTTTATTCTGTCCCATTACACCTATTTTGGGCTGTTTTTGTCTAGTAGTTGTCCTGGGATTAACTCCAAATTACGAACTCAAGAACTAGACTTAATTTGCAGAGTAACTACCTCACGAATCTTGGACATATCAAGCCCGACAGATTCAGAAAATTTCATTAAATCAGCCTCTATAGTAAGCTGAAGTAACTTAGCTTTATGAGCAACGCCTTCGATTCGATCAAAAAACTCAATATTACTGGACATCACACACGCTTTATCTAAATATTCAAGCAGAGATTTATGAACCAACCAATTTCTTTCTGAAAGAAAGGCCTCCAATTCATTTTGCAAAACATCAGAGTAAAGGTATTCCTCCTTAGCAATTTTAATAGCCTTACCAAGAGTACAAGAACTATTCTTTTTTAGGAATAAGCTCGCATCCTCTTTGGACATTTTATGAGGATGTTTTACATCCTTTTTTAATGTAATTGAATGGCTAAGAGCATCTTCTAAAATCTGGATGCTACATAAAGCCTCTCCGTGCAAAGCTTCTATATTTTTCTTTGTTACTGCCCTTCTAGTTTCCATATTTTTTGTAACACATCTGATTACCGAGCTCTTTTACTGCTGTGGAGGGACCAGGTTCTCTTTCTTTGTTTCATCAAGCTTATCATTAGTTCTATTCTGCAGTCTCTTTTTACGGCTTATTTTCTTTTGAGCATCTTGAAATTCTGACGATTCCAGAATCTCTCTCTTAATAACTTCTTGTTTAATTATAGTTTCTATCGTTTCTAGATCGACCTTTATATCGTCATTAAGTTTCTTCAATTCCTTTCTCACTAGCTTCAATATAATATCGCTAGACAAAATCGCCCCTAAAATATACTTGTTCGTAGCTCTTTTCTGCGTAAAAAAACTATCTAAAACACCTCGACCCAGCCCTTCTTTTGATAGCATAAACATTTTCTCTAGATGATCCTCTTTCTTACAATCTAAATCCAATATATTAAACTCATAAAGCATCTCTGCTTCTATCGGTTGTTTGAAATGTATTTTAAATATTTTCCAATTATTAGAATTAGTTAAAATAGCCCACTCTGACCCTAGATTAGTAGCATAATCCACCGCTTGTTTTATATGATTTTCTTTTAATTCTATCCCTACTGCTTTTATCTCTATCAAAGAAACAACTTTATTTTCTATTTTAATAGCCAAGTCACAGTAAGTACCCCTTATTGAATACTCCGAAGTCAGTTCTGTATATTTGTCGTAACCTAATATTTCTGAGCAAAAGTCTTTTACTATGGTAACCGTATCCGTTTCATTAACATCCCTTGCGACTGCACCTTGAACTATTGTTTGAAACCTCTTGAGACCTTCACACAACCTAGATTCAACTCGCTTAGGGATACTCATTATTGCCTCCAAACAATTATTTTTCTCAGTATATCAAAAAAGGGAGCAAAATCTATTGCAAAAAAATAATAAACATTCAGCAACGTTATCGGTGATGCAAAAGAACTCAAAAAATTTGTTTATTGTTAAAATTACTACCTGTTTTTTGAAATTTAAACTTTCAGCATATATCAACATTAAATCTGTAAATTTAATGTTGATATACCACTGTGGACTATTTCTAAAAACCGCACTTGTTTGTTTCTATCTAAAGAGGATTTATTTATTAACTTAGTAATTAAAGCAAACTTGGAATTAAACTTCTCATAACGTACTTTTGGAGGAATGTTTAGATATTCAGCAAACTTATTAAAATCATCTAACGACAATTTATTCTTTTTACCGTTAATAGTGAGAGCAGAATCTTCTTCGGTAGGAATAACTAATTTAGAACAAACAATATCGTAGGCTGGTGATAAACGAACACCATCATCTTTGTATGAGATAGAATAGTTCTTTAAATGAGCATCACCATTACCCAAAATAAAATTAAGAACAACTCTCTCGAAAAAAAGTTGTGCATCATATCCAGGTGCCACTGATATTTCCTTAAGTTTTTTTCCAACTTGCTCCACTGAACCATTGTACTTGTCATATCCAAGTATCTGTACAAAATCTTCTTGATGAATTTTTTCTTCACCATTCCTATCAAAGCGTTTAACAACGTAAGCAAGGCTTTTATCTTTTAGTGGCAACAAGCAATGGTAGGGAACTTCTATCCCCAATTCAGAGGCTATGTCCATACAACACTGTTCATTCTCAGGTATATTCTGAAAAGCCTGAGTTTGAGGTTTTAATATATATTCCCCTCCTTTTTCTACGACGACTAAAAAACCACTACTCCTATCAAGCTTTAAAGAAAGCTTTGGCTGTACCCCAGAAATAGAAAGTTTACCGGCCATAATCTGTGCTTCATGTGATATGTCTGCAAATCCAAAGTCAATTCTTGGACAACTAGGAAAGTTAAACATTTTTTTACAGAACTCTTCTTTCATATTATTACTCCACTTTTACTACTGTAACAGCACCTATAGTATCAGTGTTGGTATTCGCCAGTAATAAACCAAACTGATCTTTATCATCAACTTTCTGTGTCATACTTACTATTTGCAAATACCAACCTTCTGGCAGTAATCCTCTAAAAAAAGGGAAAAGATTTTTTTCGTAATAGGGCATTTCTCTTAATGGCAACGATATAGAGATTGCAATCCCTTTTTTCAGAAAATCATGATCATATTGAAAAATATAACCGTTATCAGTTTCTGAGATATAACCTGCCAATTCGTTTTTATAAAATACGTGCCCTCTTCTTGGTACACTCATTTTTTTACTGCCGCCGTAAGCTCATTCTTTTTTAATTCAAGATGATAACCTAAGAAGTCTAGTATCTGCATCAATTTATCTACACGTATGGTTATTTTGCCTTGTTCTACATCGCGTACAAAACGTAAGCCTACACCAGCCCTTTTAGCAAATTCCACCTGAGTTAAACCATTTTTCAAGCGAAGCTCTCCAACTGGGAACGCGATGTTCAACAAATGTTTCTTCAAAAGATTATCTTCCATATTTTAATAAGATATTACATATCGGGTATAATTACAAGAATTAACTTATTTAATTATATCAATTCGGGTATAAAAAATATTTTTTTATACCTCTTAGGGTATAATTTATATATTAATATACCCATTAAGATACTTTTTTAGATACTATTATATTAAATTATACCTTTTAGGGTATAATTATTTAATCTCTACCGAAAACCCTTCTTTTATTTTAAGCAATAGCTCTCTCGAATGAGAATATATTTGTTCTTTAAAATTATTAACGATATAGTTGTTGTATCTCTTGATTTCATCCTCGTTATTTACAACTAATTGTTCAATTCCCAAATATTCTTGTTTTTCTGTAATTAGAACTGCCAAGTTGGGCGAGACTGGATAATAAAATTCTAAATCAGACTCTGTTTTAATAGTAGAAAACGTATTAACAACGGGTTGGTCACCAGTTATAAATGAGGAGGGGGATTTGTTCACAATCAAAACCATATGATAATTGTGCCTCCCTCCATAAAGACTCCACCCCATATTGGTCGCATATATATGACTCAGCACATTCCATATTTTCTCAATGTCATAATTAAGATTTTTGGTATTTATACTATAAATTACATTAGATTTTATTTTGCTAGTCCTCATATACTGAACACACAAATAATATGAAAAATCCATATTTCCTTTTTCCGTCTTATAAAATGTAATGTCTTTGTTCAAAATGGAATCGAGATACACTATAGATCTATCTTCGATTAGAGAATGTAGGTCTTCCTCTAGGTTGTTTATCACCTCATCTATTGCTGTCTCTATTTCAATATTCATTATATTTCTAGACCTAAGCATCGTTCTAAATTCAAAAGGTTCAGTAAATGTTTTTATCCATCCTAAATTAAGCATCTGAAGTTGAGCAGGAGAGTCCTTAATTGCTAGCAATTTTATCATGTTAATATCGTTCTCATTTAATTCATTCAATCTATAAAAATCTCTTTCTTTTGCAACATTTCCTATATTAGTTTCAAAAATGTTGCCGTCCCTTAAGCAAAAAAGAAGTTCATTAGACGACCACGGTCTTAAATAAGTTTTCCAAACATAATGTTGTCCTCGTTTTTTCATCTAATAATCCTTAAATTGAGTACCAAATTTTTGAATTGGGTTTAGAAACTATTTTTTATAATTTTTATAACCTTACCGTTAATGATATATTTTGAATCTTCCTCAGTAATATATATAGGAGGGTAATTATTAGTTGACTCAGATTTTAGCATTATATTACCTTTGTTATCCCTATAAAACTTTTTTATATTCGCTTTATCATCAATTATGGATAAAACATAATCGCCATTCTTAATGTAATAAAAACTTTTATCCACAATAGCATAATCTCCGCTGTCTATACTCTGCCCATCAACATTAGCAGCATTCATGGAATCTCCTACTACTTTAACAGCAAACAAATCCTTTGTACTATGTCCGTACAACATACTTTTAGATATAGGTACAGTTCCTTCAAATTGTTGTTCTGCATAAATAGATGCTGGACCAGCATTAGCAGAACCCAAGATTGGAATAAAAGTTTTTGTAGGAATAAAGACTATTCGTTCAATCTGTTCAGAACTTATACCTTCTAATACCTTAAATATTTTCTTATCCCAATTAGCCTGTATATAACCTAAAGCTTCTAGCTGCCGTAGATTGTAAATAACGGATTGCGGATACTCTATTTCTGCACGATGACCAATCTCTCTAAAAGAAAGTCCCTTTACATCATTTTGTTTTAGCAACCTTAGTAGTTTTATTTGGTTAGGATTTAATTTCTGCATAACAACAATTATCTATAAACCTTTTGCTTCTGTAAACAAAAAAATTAAGAAAAGCCTTAACTTGTGTCAAAAACAAGAAAACAACAAAGTAACTATTTGTTTTTATTGAATATATTTTATTTGACATTTTTAGCAAAAAAATGTTATTACCAAGATGTAAACATATAAAGAGGAGGTGATTTTAATGAGATGTACAAGAACAAGAGACCTTCAGGTCCATCACATAAGACGTGATGGAGGTAATGGTTTGGACAACGCTCAAGTCCTATGTGCTAGTTGCCATGAAACGACTACGACATATGGTACTCCTGGCAAAAGCCCAGAACCTTTTGATGAAACAACTAAAGAAAAGGCTATGAAACGTGCAGGAAACCAATGTCAGTGCACAAGTTCAAGAGGTTGTCACTAATGTCCTACAGAGCTAGCCCACAGAGAGGATACAACAACTCTCGTGGGCTAGCAAACTGGTACTAATGTTAAAAATTTTTAGGAGGCAATATTTATGACCATCTTTATTACTTATGATGTAAACAATAAAAACACTGAGATAAAAGAGGCTCTTATAAAAAAGGGGTACGCTGAGACTTGGATAGACAATCAAGGAGGCTCACACCAATTGCCGTCGACAACATTATGGAAAAGTAACACAACCACAAAACAAGGGTTTGTCGACATGAAAGACGTAGCTGATAGTTTAAATATATCTCTTGAAAAAGCAATCGCTATGGAAGTAAACAGTTGGCATGGAAAATAATTTAAATCAAACCTTATAAAAACATTGTAACATCATGTGAGCAACCTGAATTCTGATTTAACTCCGTTACTCTAGGGCCCTAATAAGGTACTGCGGCTTCCCCAACGTAAAAATGGGCTGATACTTCGCGACCCCGACCTTTCACTGCTGACACAGCTTGCTTTTAGGTTGCTATTTTTGGGGTTGGTTGCTTTTCTGAATTACGAATTACCGCAATATAATGAAATATTAAAAAACCTTATTTTGATTTTAGAATTATATCAATATTGAGCTTTCTTATAATTCTCAATAGCATCTGCAAACTAGGCGCCCTGACGCCTCTCTCTATATGCCTCACTCCAACAGTACTTACATTTAAGGCCTCTGCTAAACTTTCTTGAGTATAGCCAGCTTGCTTACGTTTTAACTGGATCTCAACTCCTAGTTTCTTTATCTGACGCTTAATGTAGGCTCTCTCGGTCGAAGGTACAAGGGTGTATCCGCGTTCTGTTTTATATCTAGCCATAGCATAATACTAGAATAAGATACCAAAGGCAACAGTAACCCTTGCGAACTATAGCTTGCTGTAGTAGCCTATGGTTAAGGGTTACAGCTAAACAGGGTTCATTTTTAAATGTTTTGTTGTAAAAATTATGGAAGTTCATAACAAATCACTTTAAAGGAGTTCAATATGGTGACAGCTATTTTGTTAATAATTTTTATTGTTTTTATACCACTAATTTCTATCGGCTTTATTAAGGTGTTAAAGATGTTAAATAAAAAAGAGAAAATAATTAGAGATTTACCTGCTTATATTAAAAGAATAAAAGATTTTAACGTTACAAGAATGACTATAAAAACAAACTCCCTAGGACACATTGCCGTTGCACTAGATGATCAGGCAAAAAAAGTATGCTTCGTTACCTATTGTTATAAAGTTGATATGAATGCCATAGAGAAACTTAACACTGTAAGCCATAAGATTTTTAATTATGATGATATTATCGCTGTAGAGATGTTTCAAGATGCAAAAACTATAAGTAAAGTGAACAGAGGTTCACAAATGGCAGGTGTTGCAATAGGTGGTGTATTATTGGGGGGTGTGGGCGCTGTAATAGGTGGTTTATCTGGTAGCAAAAGGATTATTACAAAAATGAAAAAATTAGGATTAAAAGTTATAGTTAGTAGTATAGAGTCCCCTGTAATTGAAATTTTATTTTTAGACAACATCTACAAAGAAGTACAAACATCTAGTTCTCAATATAAAGAGGCAATAAAAGAAGCAGAGGAATGGAACAGTTTGTTTAAAATAATAATGGAATAAAGAGGTGAAATGATGTTGCTTTTATTGGGGTGGTTATCCGTAGTAGGCTTACTCGTTAGTATTATTTGCATGGCTGTTTTTGCGATACAAAAAAAACGTACATGGAGAAAATGGTTTTTAGCTACATTAGGTTGTTTTGTTTTAATAATTGTTCTCGCTACAACAGATAATTCTGCTCACAAAGAAAGTGACACAAAAAAAGACACATCTAAAAATAATGACGGCTTAAACAATAATACAAATAAAGACAAGATTAATATTGAGAAAGATAAATTTTTAAAAAACGTTTTGACCAAAATTAATGCTAAAGACTCCAAGCTGGAAACACTGGAAATTTATACGTTTGAAGATAAAACGTATTCCTTTAGGATATATTACAAGAGAACACCATCAATAGTTGAGGTACAAAATGATACATATATTGTTGCGAAGTCTGCCCTGTTAGTGCTAATGGAACAAGGGCGTTCACCTTCCAAAGAATGGATATCTGTTAATGTAAGAGGCTACAAAAAAGAGATCGGAGAGACAGGACAAATAGTCTATAGATATTTTGGTGTATCTAGATATAATTTCAATACCGACCAGATTGAATTTGAAATAGCAGAAAATTAGTCAAAAGGTATTTTCTAGATTTTGGAAAACACATGAAGTTTATCTTATTTTGTTTTACGCCTGGTTTATTGCTAGCTAGCATTTCAAACTATGGAAACATTCCTGATGTAAGGTATATAAGTAACTACGACGGAGACACTATTAAGGTTAGTATTGAAGGGATAACTCCCATTTTTGGTTCGGAAATACCCGTCAGATTGTACGGCATAGACACACCCGAGATTAAGTCAAAAGATCAATGCGAAAAACAAAAAGCTTTAGAAGCCAAGGAGATTGTTAGGACCCTACTGGTTAAGGCAAAAAAAGTTAGTTTAAGGGATATCAAAAGAGATAAATATTTTAGAATCCTTGCAAAGGTATATGCGGACGATGTCAATGTGTCTGATGAACTTATAAAAAAACATCTTGCTTATGAGTATAATGGTGACACTAAGAAAAAGATTAATTGGTGTAAAGACACTAACACGACAGAACGCTAAACATGTTTATATTAATCTAGAAGGTGGTAACTACAAAAGAGAAAAATAGCTTCAAACAGCGTATCTGTTTAAAAAAAAGAAGATCGGCTTGATGTGCAACATACTAAATTAAGCTAGAAAGGTATCGGATCGTGTGAAACTTCTTTGTTCATCCAAGGATATATATTTGAATCCGTTATAAAATTATAGTACGGAGTTAAGTAATTTCCCCAAAACTCTATTTCGCTATTTTCATCTAACTTTTCTAATAACCGTTTGCTCTCAATATCAAAATTTTGAAGAAATGGCGATTCGTTCTTAGTTAAATAGGTATCAACAGACTCTATAAAAGTACCTTTTACATACTGGTCAGATTTAACCTTATCTGTTTCATCGTTAATCTTAGCAATAATTAAACCTATATCACTAACTATACTGTCAATCTCAACAGATAACGTTTTCTTATTAAAAATTAGGCTAGAACACTTAGTTACACTAATATTATCGTCGTAACTTGAAGCATTAATACTCTCTGTTAAGTAAGTAATATTTTTTTTGATGTTTTCGTAATTAGTAATAATGGGAGATGTTTTACAGTTTAATAGTACAATCCTTGACCAATTATTAAGCTTTTCTGGTCGTTTTATAATTGGGCATTTATAATTCATATTAATTTTAATCCAACTATTATCCGTACTTTGAAAACATTTCGTATAAAACTCTTCCGTAGTTGCTATCGTATTTAGTTTCTTATACCAAGAATCCTCCGTGTTTGTAGGTATAAAAGTATTCACTGTTAGTAGTTCGTCTATGTATTTATCGATACCATCAAATATATGTAGGGTGTTTTGCTTAAGAAGATCCACGTCGCCCTCGGTTATTGGTCTAAAGTGTGCTAGTGAATTTCTTATTATACCAATTTCATCAAGTTTATATTTGACGATTTCTTTTTTACAAGAAAAATGATTTTTAAAATACTTCCAATTTGTTTCAGCTGTAATTATTCTTATTAATTCTCCGCTTGTTAAAAACATTATAGGTGAGTTAATCGGTGGGCATAAATACCCAAAGTTTTTAGACTGACTAAGCCTCTGCCTTGTAATCATTTCTAGAGACCCGCTACCACTATCATCGCTGTTAATATTTACATCTCTCCAAGTATCTTTTAATTCATTTTTCAAAATTGAATAAACAAAGAGTCTTAGTGAGTTTTCTATTCTAAACAATAAATTAATGGCTTCATAATAGTGTATAAAAAGCCAAGTCTCAGGAATACTATACATACCTGACTCTTGATTTCTTTTGGCTTTTTCCCATTTTATCATGATCTACTTTCCCCTTTTTCTTAGTTAAACTGTAATACGCCCTAATTAGCATATTTACTCATTCTTCACTAGCTCTATCCACAGGTTATGTTTACCTAAAACACTTAAAAGCAAGCCGCCCTCAACAACCATAACGGCTTGTAATTATTTATAAATTTACCACATAGAACCCTTAATAATAAAAAGTACTCTTTATATATAGATGGTATTCCTATAATTATTGGTCGATGATAATTTAAATAATAACTTAATATGGAGAATAAAGTGAACAAGGATTTTAACGTTAACGAATTTAGAATTGAAAACTGGCTTCCTGCCCCAATAAAAGAAGTCTTAAATAAACATCTAAAGTACTTAGAAACCTCATCTAAAATAGATTTAGATGATCTTAATAAGTTAGTAACACACAAGAAGCTCAACAAGCAGAAAATAGAAAAAATAAGGATAGCCAGAAATAAAATACGAACAAGTGGCTTAATCTATTTTAAAAATTTATTTAAAGAAAAGACAATAATGCAAGACACATGGGAAAGAATTACTAAAAAGAATACAGAACAAGCTAAAGCTTTAGTTAACTATCTGTTAAAGGATTATCTTTCATATTCAAAGAAAGCTCCTCATGAAGCAAGAAAAGATCTCGTAATTATTTTAGAGAATAAAAAAGAAATAATAAATCGAATATTTAATAAGTTAAACGATCCAGAGTTAAAATATTTCTTAGGTATCGAACTCAACAGACAAGAGATAAAACAGTTAGTTGACAACAATTCAATGTTTATAAAAGAGTTTTCTTGTGGTTACGGAGAGTTAGCGTTTGCTATATTTAATGAGATGCCTATTTCAGATACAAATACAGAGTTTATGATGCCATATAATATTCACAACGATTTTTCTGTTGCTTATCAAATATACCTCAAAGAACTAAAAAAGATCAACAATTCCATAAACTCTAAATTGTTTGATAGACATATATATATCAACGCACCAATAAGTAGAAAAAGCGATACAGAAAATCCAGAGGCTATCCTATTTATAAAACAAATGTATATAGTAATAAAAAAAATGTTTCATTCTGCAACGAGAAAGGATATCGCAAACATGGCAACGGCTATATTTGACACTGAATATTCAGAAACAGATGTTAGCACACTTACAAGAAGAGCATGTAAATATCTAAAAACTGACCGTTCAAAGGCTTAAAAACTAATCTGAACGGTCTTGGATATATAACCAATATAAAAGTAACCTCTACTCATATTAAAAACGGAGGTTACAAAAAATGTTACATGAAAAAGTGGAATTAATTAACGTAAAGGAAGCTTGTCAATTTCTAAAAATTAAGGAAAGTCACTTAAGGTCCCTAGTATTCCGACGACAAATTTATACAATTAGAATCGGACGCTTATTACGGTTTAGAAAAGATAAACTAATTGAATGGCTTGAATCAAACAGACAAGATGTAGAAACAAAATAAAAAGGGATATAAAAAAAACATCCCTCAAGTTCTGGTCTGATTATAAAGAATAATAGTTAGTTATTTCTATAATCTAAAACAATAACAACGTCAAATTAAAGTTTAAAAACAGCGACTAATTAAATGCTGTTAACGGACAAGTTTTATCGAAAAGGAGAACAAATTATATGGACAGTAAATTATATAAAGGCGCATTGTATTATACTAAACGTAGCTGGAGCATTTTCCCTCTACACTACGTTAAGCACGCCAAGTGCAGTTGTAACAATGCCGCTTGTAGTAATATTGCTAAGCACCCATTAACTCCTAATGGATTTAAAGATGCAACGACACAACTAGATAAAATCACCGAGTGGTGGACTCAACACCCAAAGGCCAACATTGGGATAGTTACAGGACAAATTTCTGGCGTGGTAGTTATAGATATTGATATCAAAAATAACGGATTTGATTCACTTGAAAAATTAGAAGCCAGATATGGGAAGTTACCAGCAACAATAACCGTAACAACTGGTGGAGGAGGAAAACACTACTACTTCAAGCACCCTAACAGGATATTGAAAAATGCAGTAAATATCATGTCTGGAATAGACTTCAGGGGTGATGGTGGATATATTGTTGCACCACCAAGTACTCACGCCAGCGGAAACCTCTATGAATGGGACAACACAGAGTTGTTAAAAAAAGGATTTATAGCAGATATACCAGAATGGTTCATAGATCTATTAACAAAACATTCTTGTTCCGTTGTTCCTGGTATGCATGGGGAACAAGAGAACAAACAAAACAATGAAATCCCGACAGGACAAAGGAACAACACTTTAACAAGTCTTGCAGGCTCTATGCACCACAGAGGTATGAGCAAAGAGGCAATTCGTGAAGCTCTATGCAAGGAGAACCAATTAAAATGCACCCCTCCTCTATCAAGTAATGAAATAGACATCATTGTAAATAGTGTTTCTCGGTATGAAGTAAAAGAACTGGCTATAAAAAAGAATTTTATCCTGACCAAATTATCTGATTTGATAGCCGAACCTGAAGAAGAAATAAGTTACATCGTTGAAGGACTGCTCCCAAGTGCTGGTATATCTTTATTTGCGGGAAAACCTAAAGCAGGAAAAACAACACTAGCAAGAGACCTTGCATTGTGTATCGCACAAGGAAAAGATTTTCTTAATAGGACTGTCATAAAAGGTAGTGTTATTTATTTGGCTCTAGAAGAAAAACGTAGCGAAGTTAAGAGACACTTTGAAGACATGGGTGTTATTGGCGATGAGGAAATATATATCCACGCTGCTAGTGCTCCTCAGAACGCAATAGCAGAGCTAAATGAACTTGCCAGAATACACACGCCAAGGCTCATTATTGTAGACCCTCTATTTCGCTTTATAAGCGTCCGTGATGGCAATGATTACGCTTCAGTAACAAAAGCACTAGAACCTTTGGTGAATCTAGCAAGAGCTACAAAATCCCACATTATGTGTGTTCACCACTTGGGTAAAGGGGAGAGAAGTGGAGCAGACGCCATTTTAGGGTCTACGGCGATACGTGCAGCAGTGGACACTTCACTAATGCTAAGGCGGACTGATAAATATAGAATCATCTGGAGTGAACAGCGATATGGAACAGATTTAGAGGAATCAGTCATAGACTTTGACCCTAACACAAGAACCTCCAAAATATCTGGGACAAAATACGAAGCAGAAAACAACCGCATAGGTAAAGACATCTGTGACTATCTTTCTAGGCAAAAAGAGCCTGTGTCTGAAAAAGATATTAAGGAAAACGTAGAAGGCGCCAATGCATATAGGGTAAAGACACTTCGTAACCTTGTTGATGCTGGAAAAGTAATAAGAGAAGGCAAAGGGGGCAAGGGGGACCCTTACCATTATTCTTGTTCTCTTGTTCCCAATATATATAGCGAACAACAAAACAAACAAAAACTTAGTCCAAATCTAACAGAGGAACAGAGGATACTCTTTGAAGAGCGAGCGGGGATATTGGAGCATGAATGTAACCTGCCACGAGAAGAAGCCGAAAAACAGGCTTTATCAGAGGTAATAAATAATGAATAAACATCTTTCTAAACAATACGACGCAATGTATAATAATAGACGACAAACGCTCTTTGAAACTCGAATAACAGGTGGTGGAGAAACAATAGACAGGCAGCTACCCAATGGAGGTAGTTGTTGTGGCGATTGATAAAAGAAAATTGTCTAGTGGTATAAAATACCGTGCTAGATACCAAGGTGCTTATGCTACTTTTACTAGGAAAACAGATGCTAAACAGTGGGAAGCTAATCAAAAAGTTGAACACGAAATGTCTAAGTATATGCCTAGTAAAATTGAAGAGCGCACTGTTACAGAATTGTTTAAAATCTGGATAGAGAACCACGCAGAAGTAAATAAAGCACAAACATCAGTTATAAGAGATAAGCAGATCTTTAGAGACTATATAGAGCCCTCAATAGGCAAATATAAATGTCACCAAGTTAAAGGTTCCCAGATTGAAAGTATTGTAACTGGTCTAAAAAAGGAATGTCGTTTAAAAGACAAATCTATAAACAACATTATTACCCTGATAAAAACAATCTTCAATTACGGAGTTAAAAGGATGAACTTGCTACGAAGTCCAGCAATAGGAATATCAAAGATAAAACTCAGTGAGCAAGCCTTTAATTATTGGGATAAAGAAGATGTTCAAAAGTTCCTAAGATTTACTAAGAATAAATACGCAAAGGACAAAACAACTTATGTTTTCTATTTAACGTCTCTTAATACAGGGATGAGACTTGGTGAAGTAACAGGGTTAAAGTGGGATTACGTTGATTTGGAGAGACGTGTAATAACGGTAGGTCGAACATACGATGCAGCAACGAAAGGCATCAAAGATACTACTAAGGGACGTAGAATACGTTATGTAGGGATAAATGATGTGCTTTTCCCTGAATTAAAGGAGTTAAGACAAAGGAACCCTCAGTCAGAGTTTGTGTTTTCTAATTTGGCTGGCAATTTTATAGATCCCAAAAATTTTAGATCCCGTCGCTTTGAAAAAGACGTAGTAGAAGCTGGTGTTAAAAGAATCCGTATCCACGATATGAGACATACGGCAGCCAGCAACTTTGTGTCCAACAAAGGCCAAATATATGATCTAAAAGAGCTACTCGGTCACCAGGATATTAAGACAACAATGAATTATGCTCACTTGTCACCAGACCATGTAGCGAAAAAGGCTAGCATCATAAATTATGGAACGGAGAACCTGAAAGAACCTGAAGATAATGTGATAAATTTTATAAGAAAAATGGGGTAGAAAAAACCCAAGTTGTCCTAGATTAACCCATAAGCAAAAAAACCTCCAGCAATTAACTTGTGGAGGCTTCTAAACTATGGTTTTCACTTTTTATTTTTTTGGTAGCGGGGACAGGATTTGAACCTGTGACCTTCGGGTTATGAGCCCGACGAGCTACCAGTCTGCTCCACCCCGCGTTCCAGTGAAACCCTTTTATTCAGATATAGTGCGGCTGTCAACCCCAATTATATTGTTGCCATACCGTACTTTTTTAATATACTTGTTCCAACAATCAAGCATAACGGAGTCAAATCATGAAAAAAATCTTTGCAGTAATGATATGCGCGGCACTTATTGCGTCCTGCGCAACGACCAAGAACGGTAAAAAAACGGCGTCCAATGGTAACGGGGAATACGGAAGCATAGAAGAGTTGATCCAAAAAACCGACCTTGACGAAGGCTCAGACAGCGGGGAAACCGGCAAGCACAAAATACCTCGGGTAATTAATGAGTCCGTCGCTAGATGGATCGACTACTTCACTAAAGAAAACAGAGATTGGTTCCAAAGAGCTCTTGGTCGCTCCGAACAATACGAAACAGACATGAAGAACATCCTTATAAGTTCCGGAGTTCCAGAGGAATTGTTCTACCTTGCATTAATAGAGAGTGCATTCGTTCAAAAAGCTCGCTCCAGAGCGAAGGCTCAGGGTATATGGCAGTTCATGCCAGGCACAGGTAAGCTTTATGGTCTAAACGTAAAAAGGAGCAACGACGAGAGGAATGATCCTTATAAGGCTACCGCAGCCGCTGCTGCGTACTTAAAGGACCTGTATAACATTTACGGCTCATGGTACTTGGCGATAGCATCATATAACGCCGGCGAAGGTAGAATAAGAAATGCAATATTAAGACATAGGGAAAGAAACTTCTGGGAACTAGCTGCAAAAAACGCTCTTCCTGATGAAACAATGAACTACGTCCCTAAATTCATAGCTGCCGTTATAGTTGCAGAAAACTACAGCAAGTTTGGATTTGCATACAATGGACCAAGCAAAAACGCTACAACAGTTGCGGAAGATGTCAGTAAGCTTGTTGCTTTAGAACAATATAGGCGTGGCGCTCGCCCACAAAGAACAGCTTCTATGGGTGCTAAAGAATCCACTTCTGCAGAAGCAACTATATACATAGTTAAAAGGGGCGACAACCTTTCCAAGATCGCAAACAAACACGACGTAAGTATGGCTGACATTAAAAAATGTAACAACAGGCTAAAAGGTAACAACATAAATATAGGACAAAGACTTGTTATAAATTGCGAAGGAAAAGAAACTCATATTGCAAAAAATGAAGCTAAAGTAAAAGAAATTGTTGCAACAGCAGCGAAGCCACGTAGTAATAGCAATCTTTACAGGGTTAAATACGGCGATACATTGGAAGCTATAGCTAAAAGAAATAACCTTACCATAGAAGGTATTAAAAACTGTAACCCAACAGTAAAAAGATACCAGATCCTTGCTGGTCAAAAGTTAAAACTAACCTGTACTCCTGTAGATGAAGAAGATGTTATAACAGAAGAAACTGTTGCAATAAACACATCTGTAAAACCGGCTAAAAAGATAGGAGCTTACAAAGTACACGTTGTAAGACCTGGTGAAAGTTTGTGGACGATCGCACAAAAATACAACGTTACAATATCCGACCTTATGGCTTGGAATAATCTAAAGAAAAGAAGCATCATATTTAAAGGAAGAAGACTTCGAGTATACAATAAATAAATGTTCCTACTTGCCCTTATACTAATCACAAACATATTAAATGCAGACATAAACAGTGACACCGTCGAGCTGTCCTTAATGGGCAATTTGGAAGGTCGTTCTATAATCGTTAAAGTCAGTGATCTTAAAGGCAATAAACTCGGTGTATTTAAACCAACCAGTGGCAGCACTCTATATAGAGGAGAATACGCTTCTTACATGCTCGGTGTTATTACAGGTACAAAAGAACTGTATCCGGAAACAACAATAGAATGTATGAACGTAGACACTCAAAAAAAGATACGTAAATTAATCGCAGATGCACAATTCAGCACTATAGTAAAAGAAGAAAATCGTTTGACCATATTGCAAGAGATCACCCGTAATATAGAAAAAAAAGAACCTCTTTGCGGAGCATACAAACCCTGGATAAACAACATGCAATTCTATTACGATATGGGCACATTGGAAAATCTAAAAAAACATCCCATCTTTAAATACATGCTGGCAACAGGACCACAGCCAAAACACAAAAAGTTTCTTATTAAACAATGTACTCAGCTTGTAGAACCAAAAGGTTGTTTACAGGGAAATGGTTACGTAGACGAGATGGCAAAAGACATGAATACGATACTGTTAATAGACGCAGTAATGGACAACAGAGACAGGTTCCCCGGAGGAAACCTCCACTTTATAGTAATCAACGGACATGCAAGATTGTTCTCTTTAGATAACGGTGCTGTACTAAAGCCATTAGACATGACGGGGTTTGATACATTAAAAAAGCTAGGTGTTTCAAGATTTAAAAAGAATGTAATAAAAAAATTAAGAGAGCTAAACAATACAAGTAAACAAGAAATAATAGACCTGTTAAAAATAACTCCAGAGGAATATGAGATATTCAAAACCAATCTAGAAAAAACACTTGAATACATAGAAATATTAGAAGCTAAATATAAAAAGAATTTATATTTCCTTAAAAACTAGATCACCATTCTCTTTTATACTATGAACCCTAAAAAGTTTTATCTCGTAAGAATTTTTGTTGATATATATTCTTACAACACTCTTTAGATCCTTTTTAGATTCTTTAGTATTGTTATTAAGCAGAATTGAATCGTAACCGTCTTGAACGGAAGTATTAACTTCCCTTACAGGTTTAAAAACGACAGTGTTGTTCTCAAAAATAACGCCCTTATCGTTAAATAGAGATGAAAAAACGACATTTGAGTCGATCTGATCCAGATAAACAGTTTTTAAAAGTTTAGTTCCATCAAAAATGTTATAGCCCTGACGACCTGTAGTAATAAAAGTAACATGGTATTCTGTTCCTTTGCTTAAACACAAAAACCTTATTCCTATAAGATCTTTTGTTATTAACCGAGCTGTCTTTATGACTCTTTTTTCTACACCTGCCTCGTAAAAAGTTGGAATTGCATATATAATAAGAATCACAGAAACAAAAAACACAAGTACCCAAAGTTTCATTTTATAAAACCACCCTCTGACAGCAGAAAGTAGGCTAACGCTGCAATGTTTATGAATGGCCCGAAAGGTATTTCTGTCAGTCTACCTTTCTTTAAAACCAACATTGCAAATATCCCATATATTGAACCTAGGATCGAGCTTATGAATATTACCATTAGTACTGGATACCAACCCATAAAAGCTCCAATACCGGCGATAAGCTTTATATCTCCACCACCCATACCTTCTCTACCGGTAAAAAGATGATACCCTTCTGCAACAAGAAAAAAGATTCCTCCGCCTACAACCATGCCGACAGCAGATTCATGCCACACCATTCCAGGGTCAAGGAATGACAGGATAAAACCAATAACTATAAGACCAATACTGAACCTGTCCGGAATTATTCTTTCATCTATATCTATAAAAATAGTAGGCAACAGCACCGTAGTTAATATAAAGGTCCTTATAAGAGTATAGTAATAGTCTTCTGCAAAAAACATAAATGCAAACAAGAATATGGCACCAGTTAAAAGTTCTATTAAAGGATATCTCCAAGATATTTTCTGTCCGCAATCCTTACATTTACCTCTTAAGTATATAAAACTCAAAATAGGCAGATTGTAATACCACGATATTTTTTTGCCGCAGTGGTCGCAAAAGCTTCTTGGACTAACAATAGAAATATTTTTAGGAATACGATAAGAAAGAAGGGCTAAAAAACTACCCCAAAAAAGACCAAATACAAGAACTAGAACATCCAACCAATACATTCATTCCTCCATGAGGATATAAAGAATTTATACCCGACGGTAATATAAAGCAACATATATACAAAAGAGTAATACGCAATGTCTGTTACAGCTCCCTTAAAAAGATACGCAGGATTCGGCAATACATATAAAGGATAAAAGAACGAAAGAATTATAACGACTACAGCAACGTAATAGACCAAAGAAGTCTTAAAGGCAACACATGCGGTTCTAAGCAACAATAAGATTGAATAAACTATCCCCATAACAATTAACAACCTGTAACTAAAATGCCACATAATGGCACTACATAAACACCAGATTAAAAGAGCTGATGCAGCGACCATAAATATTTTTATAAAAAATTGATTAAGTGTTCCATAGCCAAGTTTTTTATAGAATATGACCTGGCTTTTAAGATTGTACCCGGAAGCAAACAGCGCCTTAAGTGAGCTCGCCATAAAAGCAAGAGCCAATACAAGCGCTACAAAAAAGCAGGCGTAGTAAATAAAATAAAGAGAATACATATTTGGTAAAAATATGGACGCAACCCTTGTTATTACTAGCAGAAAGGAAATAAACAACGGAATTAGCCACACCGATCGTGTTCTAGAAGAAAAACCAGCTAAATTAAAAAGTATACCGACCATTAAAATTCCTCTACTATTTGAACCTGCTTTGTATATAAAGCAGGAGTTGATTCAGAGAATATAACGATCAAGGATCCATCCTTTGATAACTTCAAAAGTTCAGATTTTAAAAAATCCGTGGCATATTTTTCTAGGCCATAAAAAGGTTCCCTCAACAGAACAATTGGAAAAGGCAACGCCAACGTTGCTGCCGTAGAAACAATACTTTTTGTCGCCGGTTTTAGATCTTCAAACTGCACTTTCAACGCATATTCTGCTCCCAGGCCTTTTATTATCCTCTTAAACTCAGAAGATACTGCTGACATCTGCTGGTCGTAGTTGAGGGCAATCATTTTAACAAAGCTTTCTGCATCTTTTACTCCAACGTCCCAGGATGCGTCAAAAAAAGAGATCAGCTTTCTTTGCTTTCTGTTGGTAACACGTCCAGAAGCTAAAAAATATTTTCCCTTAACTGGTTTCATTAATCCAAGTAACATAGATACAACTACGTCAGAATATAGCGGACTTGATGTTTCAGCCCAGAGAACATCACCAGCAGAAGCAGAAACATCAGATATTTTTATACCGCCGATAAGTTCAACATCCTGTGTGCAAATAAGTTCAGCGTTCATTCTTTTCAACCTCGTTGGTACTTCTAACCTGCCCCTGTCTACTTATAAAGTATTGTCCTCCATATGGTTCTTCCGGAATAAACTGTAGTAATCCCTCATTAACCAAAACAAGAATATCCCCGGGATATGTTTTGGTCTTTTGGTAATATTTTTCTACTGCCTTTGTAATATCCAAAATATTTTTTTCATTCTGTAAATTTTTAAGTTTTTCAAGATATGCCTTGCCGCTTTGAACGTCCGACGTTTGTATCTGTTCACGCTTTAAAAAGTCTATCGCTTCGTCGTATCTTGACAAACTTAGCAGAACATTAAGATAACAATCTGTAATGGTATCATCATTCAGGTTCTGAGCGCCTTCGCGTACCAATTTAAGGAAATCCCTGAGTTCTATTTCTGCCTTCAGAAATTCTGCTCTGGAAGCACAAAGTTCTAAATAAACATTCTTAAATCCGGCATCGTATTCCAAAACCCTTTTAAGCATCCCAAAGCGCTTGGAATAATCTGCTTCTTTTTCTGCTCCCTTCCATATCATTTTTGCATATGATCTTTTGATCTTTGCCAACGGATCATTAGAAATATCGAAAACCAACGAATTGAACGACGGTGCTTTAACACCAATAGCTAATGTAAAAGAAAAAACGAGAACAAGAAAAATAAAAAACATGTAACGTAGCGCCACTACGATCCCCTACGCAAAGTCTGCATTATTGACCGCTCTATACCTGTGTTCATCTTGCTTCTTTCTATATAAAGCATGTGAAGAACAAAAAGCAATACATCTCATACACAGCTCACATTTATCCAGAAAAACGGGATACTCCCTCATCACGACGTTATCTACAGGACAAAGCTTTGCACAAAGTCCGCATTTTACACATTTATCTTTATCCATTTTCACAGATTTTTTTCTAAAGTTCGGGATCTTAAAAATCAGTTGCGATAACCAAAACAAAACTCCCGGCAACACAGGAACATAAAACCAAGAGGTTTTACCCTTCCATAAGTTTTCTGCATAAGTTTCTGCTTTTAAAAAAGCCTTTTCCATCACATCAGGATTCTTTAGATCTTTCTCCGGCGACGGAGTAAAGTTATCTGGCATTATGAACTCTTTTGCACCTATCGTGTTATACCCTTTTTTCTTCAACATCATCTTCACCTGACTGACAAGACTTAAAGAAAGACCGCCCATGGTATCTAACATAAAAACTTTGGTTCCCTCTACATTAGGCATCCCGTTAATAAATTTAATAACAATCGGATATGTCGTAAAAATAGCTACGGGAAAAGCAAGACCAATTATATTTTCTGGAACAAGGTTTTTTGGGTCTTCTTTCTCCATTCTAAGTAACCTTGTTTTGGCACCTTTGGATTCAAAAACCTTTTTCATTCTTTGACATATTAAGAGAGTATTTCCAGTACCGGAAAAACAATAAAGATCTACATTACTCATATAAAACCCTCCCACATTAGGAATGTGGCATGTATATGTCTCTGTGCTCGACTATACTTTTGTATCCTTTTAATTCAAAATACTTCGCTATCTTTTGAGCTATCATTACGCTTCTGTGTCTTCCACCAGTACAACCTACGCCGATAGTAAGGTACGTTTTGCCTTCTTTAGTATATTCAGGCATTAAAAGATCCAAAAGATCCGTCAGCTTTTCCCAGAACTTAACGAACACGGCTTTGTCTTCTAAGAACTCTATAACCGGTTTATCCATTCCTGTAAGAGGCCTCAACGTGGGATCAAAATGAGGATTTGGTAAAAATCTTACATCGAACATCAGATCTACATCAGTAGGAATACCTTTTGAAAAACCAAAAGAGGAAACTCGTAGAACAAGTTTATGCTTGTCTGTTCCTTCCATACCGAACAAAGAAAAAATTTGCTGTCTTAACTCATGCACATTAGTGTTGGACGTATCAACAACAAGATCAGCGATCCTTCTTAACGGTTCAAGTAAGGAGAACTCCATTTCTATCGCTTCTTCCAAACCAATTTTAGTTTCTTTCAACATTGTAAGAGGATGAGCGCATCTCGTTTCCTGATATCGTTGTATCAGAACCTGTTTTTCTGACGTCATAAAAAGAAGTTTTACTTTGCAGCCTTTCTTTTTTAATTCGTCTATTATTTCTTTGCAGTCATCGAACTTAATAGTGCTTCTTATATCTACACCTATTGCTATATTGTGAGATGATTTTTTAATATTACCTTCCATGTATATTTTCATGAAAGATTCAATAAGTTTTATCGGTAAATTATCAACACAATAGTAACCAGACGCTTCCAGATACTTAAGCGCATATGTTTTACCAGCGCCGGAATATCCACTTACTATAAGAAGATTATAGGCTTTCATTATCAGTTATTCGCCTGCAACTTCTGATGCTTTTTTGCCGCCTTTTTTTGTTTTAATCTTGTCCTTGTACTTTTTAAGCTGAACAATTACCTTGTCTATACTGTCATCTATTGCAACAAAGTAATCTTTTGCTGTAACAGAAGAGGTTAAATGTGCTCCATCACCTGTAACAGTAAGTTCTGCAAAATGGTTTAGTTTATCCTGGGAAAGAATAAAACTTACCTGTATCGGCGACATCATGAACTTTTTTATCTTTAATGCCTTTTCTTCTGCTCTTGCCCTTACATCTTCTTTAACATCTGTATTCCTGAATGTAACCTTAACCTGCATAAAACCCTCCATTTATACTACGTATTTTTTTCTTTTACTCGACGGTAATATCCCAAGTGTGTCCCTATATTTTGCAACAGTACGTCTGGCAACATCTATATGCAGCTTTTTAAGTTCATCAACTATTTGCTGATCGCTTAACGGTGATTTTGGATTTTCCGATCCCACAAGCTGCTTTATTTTTTGTCTTACAGATTCAGAGGCAACATCTTCACTGCCTGCACGGGACGAAACAGGATTGTTAAAAAAGAACTTCAACTCAAAGATGCCCTGTGGAGTATGTATATACTTGTTCGTCGTAACTCTGCTGACAGTAGATTCATGTATCCCTATTTCCTGGGCAACTTCTCTTAATATCATCGGCCTTAACTTAGAGACACCATGTTCCAGGAATTCTATCTGCTTTCTGACTATAGACTCTGTTACTTTATAGATCGTTTTTTGTCTGTGCTGGATACTTCTTATAAGAGCCACTGCTGATCGTAATTTATCCTGTATATAATTTTTAGATTTATCGTCTAATTTTCCTACTTTTGTGGTTTTTGCTTCTACCATATTCTTGTAGTACGCACTTACTCTTAGTTTTGGTAATCCATCATCATTCAAACTTATAACGTATTCCTTGCCAACTTTAAAAACATATATATCCGGGACGATGTATTGAGTTTCTGCAAAAGAAAAAGCCCTGCCTGGTTTTGGCTCCAGCGACAGAACAAACTTGGTAAGGTCTATAGCTTTATCTACCGTTATTCCAAGCTTCCTTGCAATTACAGGAAAATTCTTTTTTTCAAGATCATTAAGATGGCTTTTCACCAAAGCAATAAGCTTTCCGTCTTTTATGTTAAGTTGTCTTATTTGCTGTAACAAACATTCCTTAAGGTCCCTTGATGCTATACCTACCGGATCAAATTCCTGTATCCTTAAAAGAACTTCTTCTGCTTCGTCGTGGTTAAGACCGGATTCTTTTGCAAGGTCTTCAAAGTTAAGAAGATATCCATCCTCATTTATATTCTCTATTATTTTTTCGCCAAACGCTTCCTCTTTCTTGCTTAAGCCAGTCATTTTAAGTTGCCACATAAGATGATCATTCAGTGTTTCTGTTTTTGAGCCAATATTTTCTATATTAAAAAACTCTTCCGATGACCTTGGGGCTCTTATCGACGGAGGAGTAGAGGAATTAGAATCATAACCCTGTACATAATCTTCCCAACTTCCCTCTGGCGGATTCTCTTCGCTATCTTTTTTGGTTTCCTGAACTATGTTCGGGTCAGGTGTTTCTATTACCTCTTCAAGAACAGGGTTCTCTAAAAGTTCATTATTTATTGTTTGCTGAAGTTCGAGCCTGGAAAGCTGCAAAAGTTTTATCGCCTGCTGTAACTGTGGCGTCATCACAAGTTGTTGCGATAATTTTATATTAAGTTTTAGATCGCCCATTTAAAATACACCTTAGAGTTTAAAATCGTCACCTAAATACGCTTTTCTAGCAACCTCGTTCTTAACTATTTCCTTAGGAGTCCCTGTAACACGAATAACCCCTTCGCTTAAAATATATCCTCTGTCACAAATTCCCAGAGTTTCGCGGACATTGTGGTCTGTTATAAGAACCCCGATCCCCATTTTTTTAAGCTCTTTTATTATACCCTGAATATCCGAAACTGCCAACGGGTCAATACCACTAAAAGGCTCGTCTAAAAGTATGAATTTCGGATTCATGGCAAGTGCCCTTGCTATTTCTACTCTTCTTCTTTCTCCACCAGACAATGTATAAGACTTTGCTTGTGCAAGATGCTCTATACCAAGTCTTTCTAAAAGTTCAGTTGCCCGTTCTTTTTGCTGCCTGTAGTTAAGGTCCATGTTCTCTAAAACGACCAACATATTCTGTTCTACAGTAAGTTTTCTGAATACACTCGGTTCCTGAGGAAGATAGCTTATGCCGACCTTTGCTCTTTTATACATCGGCATTGCCGATATCTCTTCTCCGTCTAAAAAAATCTCTCCTTTGTCGTTCTTTATAAGACCAATTATCATGTAGAAACTTGTTGTCTTTCCTGCTCCATTAGGCCCTAATAGCCCAACAACCTCGCCGGATTCAACATGAAAGCTCACAGAATCAACAACGATCCTTTTCCCAAATGATTTTACAAGGCCTTCTGCAAGTAGCTTACTCTTCATTTTTTCTTCACTCCTTTTTCAGAAACAGCTGCTCTAACTTTGCTAACATAAACTTCATCGCTGTTCGTAAAGAAAACAATTTTTTCTCCAACTATTATATCTTTGCCGGAATGGAATTCCGGTTTACCCGTTAATATTATTTCGTCAGAACTACCTTTGATCAAGGCATTATCGCAAAGTGCTTTTTTATCACCTGTTATTATAACGACCTTTCCTTCTACATCCATGTCTTTAATTACACCTTTTGTATCATAACCAACGGAAAGTTTCTTTCCTCCTATACTTATTTTTTCCTTTTGAGCAGAAACATCCCCGTCAAAAGTAATACTATTTCTTTTTGTATTAAAAACAGCTTTGTTGCTTTTGATATTAAGTTTTGTACCAAGAGTTGCTACAACATCATCTGTTAAATAAAAATCACCGTCCGCAATGCTCCCCTTAAGTCCGGCACCGTCTATATTAACCGCGTTACCATCACTAGAAGTTCCTTTTGCATTTACGCTGGACTTTGTCGATATTTTTTTTCTGGCGATATCATAAAGAGCATTCTGAGTATAAAATGTATAGCCCTTAGAAGTAGTGACGACAACATCATCCGTAAGATTTATCTTGTCTTCCTTAGTCCAATAAGAACCCGTCGCTGCATTTATCGTATAGACTTCGTTTGGATCACTTGTGCCATAAACCAACGCATTGACATCACTAAAAATCATTTGATTGTTTGGTGTTCCGTACATATTAGCCAATTTTGAATTTAACACCCACTCTATTTTATTACCGTTGGTCTGTTCAAGTTTAAACCCTTTTATGGTCATAGAAGGCGTATATACAATAGCCTTTTTGGACTTCGCCCTACTTTTCATTATTTCAAGTTCTGTCAGATACCACACTCCAAAAAACATTGCAGTGCATGCAATAACAACAGCGCTGTACAACAAGATCTTTTTGTAAAGACTCTTCATATTGGAAGTATTAGGTCAACAACCTCTCGAACTGCTCCCTCTCCCCCTTTTCTTTTTGTAATATACTTTGCAACATCTTTAACCCTATCATGAGCATCAGGCACAGTAATAGGAAACCCAACTATCTTAAGAAGCTCTATATCAAAAATATCATCACCCATAAAAGCGACCTCTTCATCCTTTACATTCAGTTTTGGTTTTAATATTTTTGTATATACATTGTGCTTGTCTTCCCTTTCCAAAAACAAATCCTTTACGCCTAAATACTTACATCTGTGGACCAGCGACTCTCCTTTACCACCTGTTATTATCGCAATGTTGAGACCTTTTTTTACAGCATTAACGATACCAAAACCATCCAGTGCATTAAACCTTCTGGAAACTTCCCCGGAATTAGACACATAAAAACTGCCATCGGTAAGAACTCCATCGGCATCCAGAATAAGAAGTTTTACTTTTGAAAAATCCAGTTTTGACATTTTATAATATTTTCTCCCCGAGGATATTGTGAATATGCAATAGCCCCAATACTTTTATTCTACCGGTCTTTTTATATTCTTCCATATTGGTAACGAACAAATGAGTTATCTTGTTCTTGTCCATCATGTTCAATCCGTTAACGGCCAGCTCTTCTGAATCTATTATTTTTGGAGATCTGTTCATAACTCCAGAGACATTGTCGTCCAGGAATGTTTTTGTTTTTTCCATATGACGTCTAAGGTCACCGTCTGTTACACAGCCAACCAAATAACCATCCTTATCCACAACGCCGGTTATACCCAAACTCTTAGAAGTCATTTCAAGTAACGTTTCTCTCATATCTACGGTATCTTTCACCAATGGTATTCTTGGTGTAACATGCATAATATCTTTTACCCTTATCAGTAATCTTCTGCCAAGGGTTCCTCCAGGATGTAACATAGCAAAATCATCTGCTGTAAAACCTTTTTTGATTATAAGGGATACCGCCAAGGCATCACCCATTACCATCATGGCAGTTGTGGACGCTGTTGGAACTATATCCATTGGGCAGGCCTCTCTTTCAACAGGAACATACAAAAGATAATCACTCTGCTTTGCCAAAGTTGAGTTCTTTTTTCCCGTCATTGCAACCAAAGGAACACCTATCCTTTTTAACAATGGAATTATCTGTAACAGCTCGTCTGTTTCTCCTGAATTTGAAAGTAATATACCAACATCCTCTTTTGATATTATTCCTGCATCACCATGCAACAGTTCCGTTGAATGAACGAACATCGACGGAGTTCCCGTACTAGAAAGTGTTGAGGCTATTTTTCTCGCTACAAGGCCAGATTTACCTATCCCCGTAAAAAAAACCCTTCCCTTAACTTTTGTCAAAAGTTCTACGACAGCTTCAAAATTATGATCAATAGCATTTTTTAAATTATTTATCGCTTCAGCTTCTATAGTCAGAACTGTTTTTGCCTGATCTATTATGCTCATTTTATACATCGCTATACTCCTATAACAGTTTTATAACTGAACTAACTACGTCCTCAAATTCATTAAGATCTAAAGAGTTTGGACCATCACACAACGCTGTTTCCGGTTCAGGATGAACTTCCATAAATATCCCGTTAGCACCGAATTCGATTGCAGCACACGCATATGGTTTTATGAATTCCCTTTCTCCACCGGAAGTATTTCCTTTAGCTCCAGGTTTTTGCACACTATGTGTTGCATCAAAAACGACAGGAAGACCAGAGGCTTTCATCTTACTTATATTTCTAAAATCGACGACAAGATCACCATATCCAAAAAAAGAGCCTCTTTCTGTTAACATAACGTTCTTATTGCCCGTCGACAGAACTTTTTTTGCAGAATCCAACATCTGATCCGCAGAAACAAATTGTCCTTTTTTTATGTTAACTATTTTGTTCGTTTTGCCTGCAGCAAGTAAAAGATCTGTTTGTCTGCACAAAAAAGCCGGTATTTGTATTACGTCGGCAAAACTAACAAGTTCTGCCTGATAGGATTCATGTATGTCTGTAAGTATAGGTAGCCCATAATCCTTTGATATTCTTTTAAGAACTTCTGCCGATTTTTCAAAACCTATTCCCCTGTATGAATCCACAGACTGTCTGTTCGCTTTATCGAACGATGCCTTAAATATAAAAGGAATATTATATTTTTCCTTTAGCGTAACTATTTTTTTGGCGATCTTATCTGCATTACTGTCCGTATCCAAAACGCACGGTCCTGCGATAAAAAATATTTTAGAATTACAAATATCATTATACAGCGACATTAAACTACGCCTCCTTTTTGTATAGCAGAGCGTGTTTTACGAAAGCCTTGAACAGAGGATGACAGGCAAACGGTTTTGACTTAAATTCCGGATGGAACTGACATCCAACGAACCAAGGATGATCACTAAGCTCTATCATTTCCACAAGATTTGCTGCCGTATATTTGCCAGAAACAACAAAAGACTTATTCAACGCAAATTTGTCCAGATACTTATTATTAACCTCGTATCTATGACGGTGTCTTTCCGATATATCATGCTTACCATAAGCTTCGTATGCTTTGGTCCCCTTAGTCAACGTACATGGATATGCTCCCAGCCTCATTGTTCCACCAAGGTTCGCAACGTTCTTTTGTTCTTCCATCATAGCTATAACCAGCTCACAATCCTTTGCAGATTTAAATTCCTCGCTGTCAGCATTCTTTACACCTATAACATCCCTTGCAAACTCTACTACGGCAAGTTGCATCCCTAAACAAATACCAAAGAAAGGTATCTTATTCTCTCTTGCATACTTAATAGCTTTTATTTTTCCTTCTACGCCCCTATTACCAAATCCGCCTGGCACAAGAACCCCATGTACTCCACTAAGATGTTTTGCAACATCTTCTGACTCAAGTTTTTCTGAATCAATATAACGAATATTCATTTTTGTATTGTTCGCTATTCCTCCATGACAAAGTGCTTCCGATAAAGATTTATACGACTCTGTAAGATCAACATACTTGCCGACGACAGCGATCGTTACATCCGTCTCCGGTTCCTGTATCCTTTTTATTATATCTTCCCATTGAGCCATATTAGGATTTGCGGACCATACGTTTAATATCTCCAGGATCTTGTCTACAACGCCCTCTTTGTAGTAAGACGCTGGGACTTCGTAAATGGAACTTGCATCCTTTGCAAGGAAAACATTTTCCTTTGGAAGGTTACAGAACAATCCTATTTTTGCCCTTACATCCTCGCCAAAATCCATTTCGCTCCTACAAAGCAATACATCCGGCTGTATTCCTATACTTCTTAATTCTTTAACGCTGTGCTGAGTTGGCTTTGTTTTCAGTTCGTGTGCAGTTTTTATGTAAGGCAACAATGTTAAATGAACATAGCATACGTTCTCTGCGCCCATGTCGTAACGCATTTGTCTTATCGCTTCAAGAAAAGGTAACGATTCTATATCGCCTACCGTTCCTCCTATTTCTACTAAAAGGACATCAACGTCCTTTCCTTTTTCTATCATTTTGTCCTTTATTTCGTTCGTAATATGAGGAATTACCTGAACGGTCTTACCGAGATATTCGCCCTTTCTCTCTTTGCCTATTACAGAGTAATATATTTGACCGGTAGTATAATTGTTGGTCTTAGATAAATTGACAGTAGTGAACCTTTCATAGTGTCCAAGATCAAGATCTGTTTCTGCTCCATCGTCAGTAACAAAAACTTCTCCGTGCTGGAAAGGACTCATGGTCCCTGGATCAACATTAATATACGGATCAAACTTCATTATATTTATCTTAAGGCCCCTTGCCTCCAGCAAACTTCCTATGGAAGAGGCAGCAAGCCCTTTCCCCAGCGAGGAAATTACGCCTCCTGTAACGAAAATGAATTTTGTGTGTTTTTTACCGTTTTGTTTCATTAGACTAAATTCCCCTTTTTTTTAAGTAATTCTTCTGCTTTTTTTACGTCTTCCAAAGTATCAACAGATGCAAGTTCTGCATTAACAACAGCGACTTTGATACCATATCCGTTACCCATAAATCTTAATTGCTCTAAACTCTCTATAGTTTCCATTTCCGTCTTCTTAAGTTTGTTAATATTTAATAGGAAATCACGTCTAAATCCATACAAGCCCAAATGTTTCAAAAAGTCTATTTTCTCCCTTTGATTCCTAGACGCTGGAATACCTGCCCTGGAAAAATACAATGCCTTACCGAAATTATCCAAAACCACCTTAACGGAGCCAACACCAAAAAACTCCTCTTTATCGGAGCATCTGGTAGCCAACGTCGCTACAGGTGTTTTTTCATCACATAAGAACGTAGTTTCAATAAGTTTGTCTAAAAGTTCTCCATTCATTAAAGGTTCATCACCCTGAACGTTTATAACGTAATCAAAATCTAGGTCCTTGGCTACCCAAGCCACCCTATCCGTGCCAGTTTGAAGGGTTTCCGGGGTCATAACGACCTGGTCATTTGCGTGTATAAAGGTCTTGCATTTTTGAACTATACGCTCATCATCTGTGGCTATTATTACCACTGGGTTTAATTTTGACTGTTTACAGCCTCTATAAACATACTCTATCATGGGACGAGTTCCAATAAGGTGCAGAGGTTTTTCCGGTAACCTTGTTGACTTCATCCTGGCAGGTATAACTACTAAAACGTTGTTCATATTAGTTGCAAAGATATCCCAAAACATTACAATAATGTATATAAAATAAAAAACCTTTGTTTTTGGAGTTTTTTATTGACATAAGAAGTTAGCGGTGCTATAATGTAATAAGTGCTCAATGTTAATAATAATGGGGGCATAATGTTAAACAAAAAATTAATCCTTTCTATCTTATTGGTAGGCTTTGTACTCGCAACTGCTTCCTGTGCAGTAAAGAGTAGAGATGAAGAAGCCACCTCTACTGGTGATACAGGAAGTTCCAATTCCATAACACAAACCCTTCAATTAGACATGGAACAGCTGCTGAGCCTGGCACAAGCTTTTGATTCAGCAACCCTTGCTACGTTAGCGGTACCCGCTTCCGGATGTACAGGTAATGCATGTGTTGCTGTTACAGAGTCCTGTGACCTGTTCAGCCAGGGAGAATTTATAATTTCAAGTTATTACGTAAAAAAAGAGAACTATATTAGCGCAGGCTTAGATACAACCCAAGTTGAATCCGCTATAAATGCAATAGAGGCTGCAACATACTCCGATGGAACTTCAATAGAAAGTATCCTTAATGATACAAATGCACTAAGTAGTCTTAGAAGCGTTTGCGCAGTTTTAATATCTTCGACGACATTACTATTACAAAATCAGATGTCACAACTTCAGGTGCAAATGGCAAGTATGCAACAGACTCTTATCAGCGCCGTAAATAACGGAATTCCTGGACCTACCGGAGCAGTTGGCGCTGTCGGTGCAACGGGCGCAATGGGCTCTACAGGACCTACCGGAGCAGCCGGACCTGCTGGACCTACCGGAGCTATTGGTCATACAGGACCTACTGGAGCAGCTGGTGCTGCTGGACCTACCGGAGCACAGGGAGTAACAGGATCTATAGGTGCTCAGGGTGCAACTGGTCCAGCTGGAGCTACAGGTGCAGCTGGCGCTGTCGGTGCGGCTGGTGCAACAGGAGCTACGGGAGCTGACGGATGGTCTAGTTTGATACAACTATCTGAATCAGTAGGACCACTACCTTGCGCTAACGGTGGAGTACAAATAGACGCCGGATATGACACTAACCACGACGGTGTTCTTGATACAATTTATTCAACACAGTATGTGTGTAATGGCACTCCTTAAGTAGTAAATTTAGTGCCTTGATATAATCTCTACCTTACAGACATTTTTGAACACTTCCATTACTTTTTTAAGTTGTTCGACGCTGGTCTTTTGTACCCACGACTCTGCACTAGGCCTGTCTAAAGAGTTAAGTTGTATCCTGTCCGGTTTTAATTTACTCATATAATCCTTTAGCGCAGCAAGTTCTACGTCGGTATCGTTTATACCGTGGCATATAAATATCTCTGCCCACATTGCACCTTTATAAACTTTTTTAAACTTCAATAATGCATCAAGTATCTCTTTAAGATTTAACGTTACAAGAGGACGATTCATTTTTTTAAACCCTGCTTCCAACGCACTATCTACAGAAGGAAGCAACACATCAGCATCTAATAATGCATCAAAAACATCTTTATCAGTAAGTAGAGTTGCATTGGTTATTATGGCAAGTTTGATATTAGGAAACTTTTCTTTTATACCACGTGTTATCTTCTTTATATCCTTATACAGTGACGGCTCACCGTTACCTGCAAATGTTATAAAATCAATATGACCGTCCTTGGTTACAGCATTTTCTATCTCTTTTAAAACCTTACCCGGATCAAAATAGTTCTTTCTTTCATTAGTAAGATCAGTGGTCCTGCCACACTCACAATATACACAGTCCAGATTACAGGTCTTATGAGGTATAAGGTTAACCCCTAAGGATCGTCCAAGACGCCTTGAATTAACCGGGCCAAAAATAATAAAGCTAACATTTAACATAAAAAGCAATAAAAGTTTTATACGTAAACTTTGACAACTACTCTAAATTCTTGTAAAATATGGACTTAGTCAAGCGGAAAATATAAATTTAAGAATGCACTAACCTAAAGCCTTTTCCGCCTTGTCTTATTAATGGCAGATAAGGAGTAATGTGATGTCTGAAGTACCGAACACTCCAAGGGACCCAAAGCTTATTGATCTTGAACTGGTAAAACAGGTTAAGATCGGCAACAAAACTGCGTTCAACCTATTGGTTAGAACACATCAAAGAGGTCTTTATGCGGTCGTGTTCAGTATGCTAAAGGACCATGGTGCCACCGACGACGTAGTTCAAGACTCTTTCGTAAAAGCCTACAAACATCTTGAAACATTCGAAGGTAAATCCAGTTTTAAAAGCTGGCTTTACAGCATCGCTATCAACACAGCAAAGAATGCTTTAAGATCAGAGAGTCTTAGAGAAAAAGTCGACGTAGAAAAGGTTGTACTGCAATCAACTCCAAGAATGGGAGAAAACTTAGAGGAACAACAGCTACAAGCTGTATTGGCAGAGCAGATAGAAAAGCTGCCAGAGAAGCAAAAAATGGCTCTCACCCTAAGGATCTTTGATGAACTTCCATTTAAGGAAATTGCGGAAATAATGGAGTGTCCATACGACACTGCAAAGGCAAACTTTAGACATGCAATAATTAGCCTTAAGAAACATGCCAAATTAATAGGCGAGGTTTAAACATGAGTATAAAACGCTTACTTAAGACCATTAAACATGGTGTTAGGGTTAAGCTTCCAAAAGAGGCTGACGAACATTACTTTAACAACATGGAACAAGACATCATAAGCAAACTAGAGATATGCAGGAACCTTCAACAATGTCTTGTAGATTTTTGTGAAGGAGCATTGAACAAAGAACAGTCCGACGTAATAAAAGCACATATTGATAAATGTGAATCCTGTAAAAAAGAATTTTTGTTAACACAAAAACTTTTAGCTGCCGCAGCAGAAACAAACCCTGGAGAAACGTATTTTGATAAAATGGCAGAAAAAATAAATGAAAAGATCTCTGTGGAATGCAAAGAAGCACAAGAATACATTGCCTTTTTTTATACCGACGAAGCGGTTCCGTCCAACATTGTAAAACACCTAAAAGAATGTAAGGAGTGTAAGCAAGAAGTTGCAAAAATGGAATATATGTTGGAACAAATGCACAAGCTTTCTGTTCCTATGCCAAACGAAAAATTCTTCCAACAGCAACTATATAGCATAGACAGAATAGTCGAAACACTACCTTCAAAAAGAATTTCAAGCGTGGAATCCAAAGAAGTCGTCGGATATTTTTCTGGCATATTTGATACGGTAAGGGCAACTCTTCTTCAACCATACGCAGCCATCGCAATATCTGCAATGGTCACTCTTCTTGTCGTTGGAGCAAGGTTCTATTCCAGCAAGGACAGTATAGAGGAAAAACAGATAAATCTTTCCGAAGTAATAAATAATTCAAGCTCTGTAGCAAAAAGTATTCGTCAGTCCAAAGGAATAACTGACCCAACAGAGGATGAGCGCATACAGATGAATTCAACCGGTACAGCCAAGAAAGAAGATAAGAACAAGAAGCTGAACTAAATCCTATATAAGATTAATTTGATTTAATTTTTTAATCATTGTCGTAGAGAGCGGGTTACCATTCTTAGGTTAGCCGTCGCTTATAGCAAACGTTTAACAATAGCTAGCCCGGGTAGGGCTAGCCTATTTAAAACGGCGAACCTTAGAATGGTCGTGAACGAAGACCATGATTTAAAAAATTAAATCAAATTAATCTTATATAGAAAGTTTTAAGCTTCTGGTTTTTTCTTCATTCAATAGTTTGTTGATGAATTCGTCTACAGGATACGATTTTTGTTCCTGGGTTTCCCTGTTCCTTACCATTACAGAGTTTGCGCCAACTTCTTCGTCGCCTATAACTATAAGGTACGGAACTCTTTGCATTCTTCCTTCCCTTATCTTTTTACCGACGGATTCGTTCCTTATGTCAGCTTCTACTCTTATGTCGTTAGCTTTGAATTTCTTCTCCAGCTCACTAACAAAGTCGTTATGTTTTTCTGAAACAGATAACAGTCTAACTTGCACCGGGGCAAGCCAAACAGGGAAAGCACCGGCGTAGTGTTCTATTAACACACCAAAGAACCTTTCCAGAGATCCCAAAAGTGCTCTGTGCACCATGAACGGTCTTTTTTCTGTGCCGTCGCTGTCAGTGTAAGTCATATTGAAACGTTCCGGCAAATTAAAATCGAACTGTATCGTCGTCATTTGCCATTCCCTATCTACGGCATCCCTAACTTTAAGATCTATTTTTGGACCATAAAAAGCACCGCCACCTTCGTCCATTTCATAAGCAAGGCCTTCTTTGGCAACGGCTTTTTTTAATGCTTCTATTCCTGTAGCCCAATCTTTTTCGGCGCCAACGCCACCATCACCTTTTGGTTTTGTTGCAATATAAGCCTTAATATTTTCGAACCCAAAATCTTTCCACATTTTCAGCGAGAACCTTAAGACTTCCGCAATTTCATCATTTATCTGGTCTTGTGCACAAATAATATGTGCATCGTCCTGAGTGAACCCTCTAACTCTTAAAAGTCCGTGAAGCACTCCTGATTTTTCGTATCTATAAACTGTTCCTAACTCTGCCCATCTAAGAGGTAGATTTCTGTAAGAATGTTTTGAGTTCTTATATATCATTATGTGGAACGGGCAGTTCATTGGCTTAGAATAATAGTTTTCCTCGTCTATAGTCATAGGGGCATACATATTCTCTGCATAAAAGCCCAAGTGCCCGGAAGTTTCCCAAAGTAGAGAACGACCTATGTGAGGAGTATTAACAAGCTCATACCCGTTCTTATAATGTTCATTTTTCCAATAAGTTTCTATCAAATGCCTTATTCTTGCTCCCTTTGGATGCCAGGAAATAAGTCCGGGGCCAACTTCGTCGCTGGAAGAGAAAAGATCAAGTTCTGCTCCAAGTTTTCTGTGATCACGTTTTAATGCTTCTTCTCTTTTTGCTATAAAATCCGCCAACGCTTCCTTTGTTTCAAAAGCCAGTGCATATATTCTTGTGAGCATCGCATTCTTTTCATCGCCTCTCCAATATGCTCCGGCAGTTTTATCTATTTTAAAAATATCAGCGGAAATATCGCCGGTGTTACTTACATGAGGGCCGGCACAAAGATCTACAAAGTCGCCCATCTTATAAAAAGTTACAGTTTTATGTCCTTCCGCTTTTAGTTCCTCTATTAATTCAACTTTAAAGTAGTTATCCAAATTCTTGTAATACGCGATAGCTTCATCACATTTCATTTCTGATTTTTCGAAAGGAAGCTTTCTGCCTATGATCTTTTTCATTCTTTTTTCTATTTCTTTAAAATCAGTATCACTAAACGGCTCTTCAAACTTAAAATCATAATAAAAGCCAGTAGAAATAGCTGGACCTATCGCAAGCTTTGCTTTTGGCTTCATTTCCAAAACGGCCGCAGCCATTATATGCGATAATGAATGTCTGATGATATTTATGTCCATTGATAACCTCTCACGCCCATAATAGACTACGTAAAAATCCTGTCAAGTATCTGGGTAATTGACATAGACGGTAATTGCAGGTTTAATCACCAATAATGACAAAGCATGCAAAGAACATTTTAATAATCGCTCCTCATCCTGATGACGATGTAATAGGAATGGGTGGCACCATTGCTGTAAAAGCAAAAGAAGGTTATTCCTTTAATATAATCTACGTCACTAATGGTGGCGGAAGTATAAAGACAGAAGATTACGAGAACCTTTCCAAAACAGAGCTGGTTCGTCTAAGAAAAACAGAGGCTAAAAAAAGTTTAGTACCTTTAGTAGATGATGTATCAGAGGCTGAGCAGGTCTTTTTAGGGTTGGAAAGCAGTGCCTTATTCGACACTCCAGAACTATACACAAGGGAGCTGGAAAATATTTTAAAAACAAAAAAATACAATGAAATATACATCCCTTATTATAAAGACAAACATCCAACACACAAAGCCGTCGCTGAGCTAAGCATGGAAGTCATAAAAGGACACCGACTTAAATCAGATGTATATGCTTATGAAACCTGGGACGCTATACCTACAGGAGAGGACACTGTTATAGTAGATATAAGTAAGTACTATAAGAACAAGCTATCTGCAGTTAGCTGCCATAAAAGCCAATGTTCTATAACTCCATTCGATGAAGGCATAGTTGCAAAAAACCGCTACAACGCCATTTTCAATCAGGTAAATACTAAGAAAAAGATGGAATACGCAGAGCTGTTCCTCCGTATAAAATAGCCTTATTGTCAGGTTTCTGACAACTTTTTTGACACTTCCGTCGCTTACATTGACAAAACTTTATACAGTGATTAAAATTAAGACAGTTTAATACTTTAAAGGAGCTTTTTATGCTTAATTGGCAAGAGTTCGAAGACCTTCGCGTTATAAAAAAACTAAAAACTGTAATCAGCAACTGGTGGAATGCAGAAGTAGTTTTTGTAGACGAGAAAGGTGATCTAAAGAATTTAGACAGGGCAAACATGCCTCAATTCAAGAATAAGATATTCAATATGATAATGAAGAGCCCTCGCGGGTTCGACCTTTTGCAGGAATTCACAAGAAATGCCATAATGAGCAACAAGGCTAACAAAGAAGTAACCCTAAAGTGGGAAGACTCAGGACTTTTCGCATACATTTCTCCGATACATATAGAAGGGATACTTTCCGGCGCAGCAGTTTCCACAGCATTCTTTACAGAGGATACAAAAGAAAAGGACAAGGAAAAACTTTATAAGACACTAAGGGACCTTGGATACACGACAAAAGATATAGACGCTGGACTAGTTAACACTCAAATTATATTAAACGAGCAGTTAAACTATTTCCGTGAGCTGGTTGAACTGGTAGCAAGTGAAATAGAGACGTTGAACGAGGAAATAAGTTCCCGAGAAAACAAGATCATTCAGCTTAATAAGGAACTTGGCACAAGGTATCGCTACGAGAACATGATAGGTAAAAGCCCGATCATGCAGGAACTATACAACCTGTTAGACAAAATAAAACACAGTGCAAGTACCGTCTTAATACAGGGAGAGAACGGAACAGGAAAAGAACTAATAGCTAAAGCCATTCACTATAGTTCTCCAAGAAAAGATAAAATATTCGTAGTGCAGAATTGTTCTGCATTTAACGATAATCTTTTGGAATCAGAGCTCTTTGGACACGTAAAAGGTTCTTTTACGGGTGCTGTAAAGGACAAAAAAGGTCTGTTCGAAATAGCTAACGGTGGAACATTCTTCCTGGATGAAATAGGAGATATGACACTTTCCATGCAGGTAAAGATGTTGAGAATACTTCAGGAGGGAACTTTCATACCTGTAGGTTCAACCGAACCAAGAAAAGTTGATGTAAGAATAATAGCTGCAACCAACAGAAATCTAAAAGAAATGATCGCAAAGGGTGAATTCAGAGAAGACCTTTATTACAGAATTAACGTAATCAACATCGCTGTTCCTCCATTAAGGGAAAGAACAGAGGATATACCTTTGCTGGCTGAATACTTCATAGAGAAAAACCATAAAGAAACCGGACTTCCAAAAAAGAAATTATCAAAAAAATTACTTTCAAAATTAATGGAATACGAGTGGCCTGGTAACATAAGAGAACTCGAAAACGAAATAGAAAGACTTATCGTTCTTGCAGGGGACGATCCACTAATAGAGGCTGACCAGCTATCCATAAGGATGAATAGCGACAACCATAGTACTACGACCAGCACTACCGTAGGCGGGATTGCCGGTGGTGGAGTAAAATATGCCGGTAAATTAAAAGATGCCATAGAAGCCCTGGAAAAAGACCTTATATCCGAGGGACTAAAAAATAACGGTTGGAATAAATCAAAACTTGCAAAATCGCTGGGAATAAGCAGAGCCAACCTTATATCCAAAGTTGAAAAGTACGGCCTGGATAAAAGAAAAATAACACGCTAATTACTCTGCTGTAACAAACCATATTCTTTTATTTTACTTAAGAGCGTTATTCTACAAACATTAAGTTCGTTTGCGCTTAAGCTCACATCCCAAGAGTTTTTATATAACACTCTTCTTATTAACTCTCTTTCTTCGTCCTGAATACTATAAGTAAGATTATGGTCCCTAAAAGGGTCACCATCTAAAAGTTTTGAGGGCTCCCTTAAAATAACGTGCTCTTCTTTAATAACATTATTTGAATCAGGATCTATATTGCAAAAAAGAATCGCTCGTTGCATCACGTTCCTTAACTCCCTTGCGTTACCCGGCCAACAATGTTTGCACAACATTTTTATAACAGCATCGGAAATTCCCAGATCGTCACCGGCAAAAAAATGAGCTAATCCTTTTATTTTTTCTGCATCGTTATCAAGCGGTGGTAAATATACACAACATTCTTCCAGTCTATAATAAAGATCTTTTCTTAGTCGCCATTTATAAAGAAGATCTTTGGGCGTTGAGCCGGAACTAACTATAACCCTAGTATTATGTTTTTTTGTCTTATCCGCACCTACAGGTTTTACTTCGTTAAGCTCCATTGCTCTCAATAACATAGGCTGCACTTGTAAAGGCAGTGAACCTATATCATCCAAAAGCAAGGTGCCTCCATCTGCCGTTTGAAAGGCGCCATTAGTTTTGATATCCGAACCTGTAAAAGCTCCTTTTACTGAGCCAAACAATTCCGCTTCTGCCGTTTTAACATCAAGACTTGCACAACTTATAACTACAAACGGCTCACTTCTTCTTTTACTATTATAATGTATGTTCTGGGCCATAAGCTCTTTGCCTGTTCCAGTATCACCTATTAAGAATACCGTTTTATCATTTCTGGCATAAGACATTGCGATATCCAGTTCCCTGCCCCACACGCCTATACACGAAAATTCTTCCGTATCTACGTCTATGTTATCAATAAAAAATTTACTTCCCATGTGGTCAAAAAAGAAAGGCCTTTCTGCAAAGATCTCTCTTTTCTTTGAACCTGCTAACAACATGTAGCCTTCGGAATTATTCTCAACAGACGAAATAACAGACCCGTCCGAAAGACTAAACTTTATTCCCTTGTGCCTTTTACAATCAGGAACACAACAACTAAAAACTCCGTCTATAAAACAAAGCCTTTCATCCTTAAAAAGGTAAAATCTTTTTTTCTTTATCCCGCTCCAGACTTCTACATAAGGTGGTATTTTCATTTCTTTTGTTCCTCCGTATGCATCCTTAACAGCAAAGTCCGTGCCGTTTGAACACGGCATACATAAGGAGCTGGATTTATAATGTATTACAAAAAGAGACCGATTCGGGACATCACAAAAAGAGACCAAATCCGCACAGATGGTGTAGTATTTTCGATAGTGGACATGCAATAAAAATGGTATTACTTAATTCTAGTTGGTTTAAAAAAACACTAAGGAGAGAATTAAAATGAGCGACTGCTTCAACAAGATCCCAATGCCAAAAAATGAGCCGGTAAAATCTTATGCAAAAGGAAGCGATGAAAGAAAATTAATAGAAGCGGAATTAAAAAAGCAACTGGCACAACAAATAGAGATACCAATAATAATAAATGGTCAGGAAATAAAAACGGGTATTAAGGAAGAAATAAGATGTCCTCACGACCACTCAAAGGTTTTGGGCTTTTACCATAAGGCCGGTGCTAAAGAAGCCGAGCTTGCTATAAACAGCGCTATCGAGGCAAGAAAAACTTGGGCAGCAACTCCTTGGGAAGAAAGAGCTAAGATATTTTTAAAAGCAGCAGATCTTTTAGCTGGGCCATACAGAATGGCTACAAACGCAGCTACCATGTTAGGACAATCAAAAACAGTTTTCCAGGCAGAAATAGATTCTGCATGCGAGCTAATAGATTTTTGGAGATTTAATCCATACTATATGCAAAAGGTTTACAGCGACCAGCCTATAAGCATTCCAGAGGCAATTAATAAAGTTCAATACCGCCCTTTAGAAGGATTCGTATTTGCTATAACACCATTTAACTTTACTTCCATAGGAGGAAACCTCCCAACAGCTCCTGCACTAATGGGCAACGTAGTCGTGTGGAAACCTGCCAGCACATCTGTTTTAAGTTCTTACTATGTAATGAAAATATTAGAGGCTGCTGGATTACCAAAAGGAGTCATAAACTTTATCCCAGGCAAAGGTTCAGAGATAGGAAAAGTAGTTCTTGAACACCCAGAACTTGCAGGAATACATTTTACAGGTTCAACAGCAGTGTTCAAATCAATGTGGAAAACTGTTGGCAACAATATAGATAATTATAAATCGTACCCTAGAATAGTTGGAGAAACAGGCGGCAAAGATTTTGTGTTCGTTTATAAGGATTCCAATCCAAAAGAAGTCGCTATAGCACTTGTAAGAGGCTCATTTGAATATCAGGGGCAAAAATGTTCCGCAGCAAGCAGAGCGTATATACCTGCATCACTCTGGAATGAAACAAAAAAGAATATTTTAGAAATGGCAGGTAGAATAAAAGTGGGAGATGTAACCGATTACAGTAATTTTATGGGAGCTGTAATAGACGCAAATTCTTTTAAAGCTATAAAAGAATATATCGATTTTGCCAAAACATCTAAAGACGCAGAAATAGTATGTGGTGGAAAATACGACGATAAGAAAGGTTACTTTATACAGCCGACCGTAATACTAACAACTGACCCAAAATTCAAAACCATGAAAGAAGAAATCTTTGGACCAGTATTAACAATATTTGTTTATAACGATAATGATATGGAAAAGACATTGGACCTTTTGGATGCAACAAGTCCATATGCTTTGACCGGAGCAATATTCGCAAAAGACAAAAAGGTAGTAGCTCACTTAACACAGCGACTTGAAAATGCTGCCGGTAACTTCTATATCAATGATAAGCCAACCGGTGCGGTCGTAGGACAACAACCTTTTGGTGGAGCAAGAGCAAGCGGAACAAATGACAAAGCAGGGAGTTATTTAAATTTAATAAGATGGGTTAGCCCAAGAACAATAAAAGAAGCGCTTGTACAGCCAACGGACTTTACATATCCGTTCATGGAAGTTTAATTAGTATTTAGATAAAAATTATTTTCCAAATTAAGGTCTTCGTTCGCGACCATTCTAAGGTTTGCCTTTTTACATTGGCTAACCCTAGCCCGGGTTAGCTATTAATAAACTAAGTTTATAGCGAAGGCAAACCTAAAAATGGTGCCCGCTCTTTACGACAATAATTTGGAAAATAATTTTTATCTAAATACTAATTAAACTAAACGACTTCTGTAGTTATTTTTTTACCTTTCTTTAAAAAGGCAGGAGTATCCCAGTCATCGTTGCTGCCACCACTACCACTACTAGACCTGTGGTTGTCGAACAAACTTTCTGTTGGTTCTTCTTCCCTAAATCTCCTTTGTTTTCTTGGAGCAGAGGGCTCTTCCGCCGTGGTGGATTCTGTATTTTCTGTAGCTCTTGTAGATGAAGCCACAACTGTAGTCGGTGAAGCAGGTTTTGCTTCCTCTTTTATAATATCGTAGTTAGGGATTATGCCTGTAGCAACAACGGTCATTCTTACTTCGTTAGCAAGACTTTCATCCTTTACAACTCCCATTTTTACATCTGCATTGCCACCAGCACATTCTTTTATATAAGTTACAGCATCAATAATTTCTTTTAGTGCAATGTTGGAGCCCGCAGTAATATTAACAATAAGTCCTGTTGCACCTTCGATCTTCATATTGCCAAGAAGAGGAGACGTGATTGCAGCTTTTGCTGCTTTTTTAGCCCTATCATCACCAGCAGCACTACCGATACCGACTATTGCAACACCCTTGCTGTTCTTCATTACAGATTTTATATCTGCAAAGTCCAGGTTCATTTGTCCTGTCTTATTAATAAGATCAGAAACACCCCTAACAGCCTGTAAAAGTACATTATCAACTTTTTTAAAACTGTCTTCCAAGGACTCCTGTCCGACTATATTAAGTAATCTTTCATTAGGAATTATAATTAGGGTATCAACATACTTTCTTAATTCCTCTAATCCTGATTCTGCCTGACGTTGTCTTTTAACACCCTCAACAAAAAAAGGAGTTGTAACTACAGCTACTGTAAGTATCCCCATTTCCCTCGCTATACCAGCTATAATCGGAGCTGCTCCTGTACCTGTTCCTCCTCCCATACCTGCTGTTATGAACACCATATCTGAGCCATCAAGAGTATTTTTTATTGCTTCAGCATCTTCTAGTGCAGCAGATCTTCCAACATCCGGATTTCCACCAGCACCTAAACCACTTGTTAGCTCCTTGCCAAGCTGTATCTTTACAGACGCACTATTACTTGCAAGAGCCTGCTTATCTGTGTTGGCTGCTATAAAAGTAACACCTGTAAAACCAGACGCTATCATCGTATTAAGAGCGTTCCCGCCACCACCGCCAGCACCAACAACCTTTATGCTGGCTCCAACTACATGCTGTTGTACATCGTCTTCAAAGTCAAACATAGTTCCCCCGATTAAAAATACTCGTCGCTGAATTTATCGTAACAAACTTTTGCTTTATTAACTAATTTGCCAATAGGACCTGCCGCTCTTGGAACATAAGTAAATGTTTTCTCTTCACCATTTGTTTTAGCGGTATAAATAATAAGACCAACTGCCGTAGAATAGATAGGACTGGACGCAATACTCTTTAATCCACTGGAAATATTCGGAGAACCTATTCTTACAGGAAAATTAAGGAACGTTTGCGCAAACTCCGTTATACCTGTTAACAGCGACGTTCCTCCTGTCAGCACTACGCCGGAAGAAAGATTATTATAGTAACCGCTCTTTTTAAGTTCTCTTTCTATTACTGCAAATGCCTGCTCTAACCTGTCCTCTATTACTTCGGCCAATAAATGTTTATATATTTTTTGATTACCCCTACCACCGACGATAGGAACAGTTATCATATCATCTCTTGTTATAAGCCTAGACAACGCAGCACCGTAAGTTACCTTTAACTCCTCTGCAGTAGCGAATGGTGTTCTTAAACATTCGGAGAGGTCCTTTGTAAGTATATTTCCTCCAAAAGGAATAACTGCTGAATAAACGATATTACCCTCGTAATAGACAGTAATGTCCGTAGTTCCACCACCAATATCTACAAGAGCAACACCAAGATCCTTTTCTTCTTCCAAAAGAACAGCGTAGCTGGAAGCTATCGCTTCGAACACGGCCGAATCGCAGTTAACACCGTTAGCTTCTATGCATCTTTTTATATTTTCAACAAAAGCCTGGTTAGCCGTGACAATATGAACCCTTGATTCGATTCTATTACCAGGAATACCCAGTGGTTTTTTTATTCCTTTTGCACCGTCTATAGTAAAACCCATTCTCTCTATATGTATCTTGCACCTGTTCGGCTCCATAACCTTTGCAGACTGCGCAAGTTCAACGACTTTTTCTATGTCTTTTTCCGTAACAGGTTGCCCTTTTAAAGGATATTGTCCTTCTTCATTGGAACAATTTATGTGATTACCGGAAACACCAACAGAAACGTTCTTTATTTTATACCCAGAAAGGAGTTCTGCCTGTGCCAAAGCCTTATTCACAGCGTCTAAAGTAAGATCTATGTCAATTATGACACCGCTTTTTATACCACTGGACGGAGTTGATCCAACGCCTATTATTTCTACGTCACCCTTGGAAACTTTACCGACGAGGGCACATACTTTTGTAGTACCAAGATCAAGGCCAATTATGATTTCGTTGTTTTTGCTCATAACCTACGTTATTATATTATATCTTGAAACACAAAACCACAAGGTTTGTAAAGACATGAATGAACTTTATATACAAAAAAAACAGAAGAAGAAAAAAAAGCCTCTAAAGAGACTGATAGGCATACTTATTGTTCTAGCCCTGTTCGGATTGTTCTTTAAAGGTTGCCAGTATTCTTTACACCTTGTTACGAGCCTGAATGCCTTCAAAATAAAAGAAATAAAGGTTGATACTCCTTCCAATATTTCGAAGGAAAAAATAATAAAGCTATCCGGTCTTAGCAATCAAATAGGCCTCTATGATATTTCTCTAAGTGAGCTAAAGAACAGGATAAAAAAGGATCCCTGGGTAAAAAGGGTCCGTATATGGAGAACTATCCCCTCTAAGATAGAGTTCACTATAACCTCCAAGGAAGTAGTCGCCCTTGCCAAAATAAACGGCTCCATATACTACATTGACGACACCGGCGCAGTAATAGACAAACTTATTGTCGGATACAAAAACGATCTCCCTATTATAGATATAAGCTCTGGCAAATACATCGATATCATTTCTGTAATGGAAAAGCTAAAGGCCCTTGGAGAGATATCTGAAATATTTTTGGAAGAACAGGTTTTAACACTCTACACTTCCGGCTCCAATATAAAAATAAATCTGGATATAAATGACCTCGACAACGGAATAATTTTAATAAGAAAAGTTCTGCAGGATATTACAGAAAAAGGAGAAACAGCTTCTGTATTAGATGCAACCCTGCCAGGCAATAAAGTTGTAGTAAAGGGGCTAAGAAAAAATTAGTCGGTGCCAGTAGGAGTAATTGGTCCTTCCTGATATGTGTCTGCTAGATACTGAAAAAATCTTTTCAAAGAGAATACGTCAAATGCAGCAGCCTGAACCATAATCCGTCCCCGTTGAGTAACACAAGTTGCATACAAATTAAATTTTTCAGGGTCTTGCCAAAGTATCCACTGCCAAACGCCTACTTTGGTTTTTGAATATTCAAATTTTTTATCTATACCGTTCTCTTTTAAAAATGTTTTTTCGTGCCAAAGATAGTTATTAATTTTTTCTTTTTCTACATTACCGCTAAAATCTGGCCTAAACCTTTGTATAGTTACACTAGACTCTATTATTTTATCTTTCGCCGCTGCATCGTTATAAATATAAATAAAATATAATCTTGGTTCATACGTTCCATCATCTTTTGTTAATTCATAACGAACTTCTGTTTTCCAAACGCCATCGACAGGCAAAGATATTGTATCGCCAAGAACAAGTGAGGTCGGGTTTCCGACGATGGAATAAGACATCAATGTTTCAGCATTTTCCCAAGGCTTCCCGCCCCCTGGTAGCGACATTCTATTTCCTGTAGGAATTATAAGCCAAACAAAGAAAAGAAAAATCGCAATGATCAGTGTTAAATAAAGGTATTTATATTTAGACTCAAAACTTCTGTTTATTACGTAAACAACCTGCTTAAACTCACCCTCTATTTTTAGTTTAAAAACAGCAGATGCTTTTTCTGAAATACCACCAAGACTAATAATGTCGCCATCCCTTAAAGCAACTCTTTTGGCTTTTTTACCATTTACAAAAGTACCGTTGGTACTGTTCCTGTCTATGACAAAAACTCTTGTTCCGCTGTAGTGAATTTCCGCATGCATCCCTGATATTCTTTCATTGCTAATTTCTATATCAGAATTCTTTCTGCCAATGCGCGTTGTACCCCTGCTTACGAGATGTATTTTGCCTGGGTTATCGCCTTTGATCTCTTCGAGTAATACTCTTAAACCAGTCATATCAATGATTCTAAACCGTCAGTCTATTAAACACAACAGTTTATGAAGTTTGGGATTTAAGTCTTTTTCCTCGTCATTGTCGTAAAGAGCGGGAACCTTATGAATGGTCGCGATTGTAGACCATGACTAGGAAAAAGACTTAAATCCCAAACTTCATAAAAATTGTCGTTTTTACTGCCGTTTTTTACTTGACGTTCATGGCCTTTTTTTAGTATATTGCCACAAAACTAGTTCGGAGGCTCTCTAAATGAAAAAGACAGTTTGTTTACTGTTAGCAATTTTCATATCAACAGTTGTTAATGCGCACGAAAAAGGGCAAATCGATTGTAAGAACAACGTTTCTTATACAATTGACAAATTTGTTACCAGTGAACACGGCATACAATGGATTGGACTAATGAGCCAAGAAAAGGTCCACATTAAAATACCTATGACTAAAGTATTTGACTGTATAGATGCTGACATTGTTGATGGAGCAAACGGAATTGAAGACGTAAATAAAATATCCCACAATAAAATTTCCTCGCCATTTTTGGTTTGGGCAGCTTTTAAATGCTTTTGCAAATTTAACAAACCCACATTAAATGGCTGTGAAACAAAATTAAACAACGTCTCTATTTTTCACATTAAGTCTGCCATTATCAATCTCGACTCTTACGATTTCGCCACTTGCAAAAATGGCGAAGCCAGATGGTATTATGTAGAATCCCGTTTAACAGTTAACGAAGGCATTTACGAAGAATCAGAACGGAAACTATAATAAGGAGGCTTTTTTAAATGAAAAAAATTATTTTACATTCTTTTATCCTACTGTCTTTGATTACAACTGCTGATGCTAAAACAAAAGGGTATGGTATCCAGTGCCGATCATCTACCAGCATTTTGGATTACTACTTTGAAATAATAGATTTTCATGAACCTTACAATGATTTCGTATGGACAGGACTTCTTGATGACACAACAAATCAAGTAGCAGTAAAAATACCTGCAACATACGAACAAATTCACGCCTGTGCTTATAACGGTAAAACGGAAAGTGTTATTGTTGGTGGGAAGCTTGGACTTGGAGATGGCGATAGTATCTTTAAACGAAATACTGCTGGAGATCCAGAACTTATATTTAGATGTTTCTGTCAAATGAATCTTAAGACGCTATCCAGTTGTTCCCTACAAACACAGTCTTTCGGCGAATGGGAGAGTATTGCTACATGCTCAAACGGTCAGTTTAAGTCTTTAAAGAACAACCAAAACAAAGAGGAAAACTAAAATGAAAAAAATTATTTGTTTGTTATTTGTAGCTTTATTACCACTGGTAGCAAATACTGCTTTTGGTGAAATGTTCCCAACGTCTTCACCTACAGATCCCGTTGCTGAATGGGCACAAAATGAAATCCATTGTCAACCGCATTACGTATATAAACATGACCATGATAATTATAACCGGATGTACTTCATTATAAATTACACTCAGTTAAAAAATGATACACACATCTGGACCGGATTATATGGATTAAACAAGCATACTATTTATACTAAAATTCCTGCACTTAAGGTATTCGATTGTGCTTATCACAACAAAATTACAGGCACCGTCCCTGGTATAAGCAGGGAGGACTCCCTATATGTAAAAGGCCATTTTATGTCTTCGTATGGTCTTTTTAAGTGTTTTTGCAGGCTCAATAAAGAGTTGCTTGATGGTTGCGGAGCAAGAATAATTGAAGAAAAGATAGTCGAGAAAAAAGGATTACAAGGTATCGCCATCTGCGAAGACGGTGAACTCGAAATTAAGTAAGTTAAACCAACAATTATAGAAAAACAAAAGGCCCGCTTCTTAAAGAAGCGGGCCTTTTTATTATCGTCTACAAAACTCTTATTTAAAGTATGCTTTTAAAGCGTCCACCTTGTCTGTCTTTTCCCAGAAGAAGCCTTCTTCTTCTCTACCAAAGTGACCATATGAAGCTGTTTTGCTATATGGAACTTCTTTTAATCTAAGCTGCTTGATTATGTCTGCTGGTTTTATTGGGAACAATTCTCTAACTGCTGCTTCCAACTTTCTTCCACCAACTTTGCTTGTACCAAAATCTTCTACGAATATTGATAGTGGTTCCGCAATACCGATTGCATAAGCAAGTTCTATTTCGCACTTATCTGCAAGTCCTGCGGCAACTATATTCTTTGCAATGTACCTTGCTGCATACGCTGCTGAACGGTCAACCTTTGAAGGATCCTTTCCTGAAAAAGCGCCACCACCGTGTCTAGCAAAGCCGCCGTAAGTATCTACGATGATCTTTCTTCCTGTAAGTCCGCAGTCACCCTGTGGTCCACCAACAACGAATCTACCTGTTGGGTTCACAAAGTACTTAGCGTTCTTTACAAGATTAGCTGGAAGGGTCTTCTTTATAACTTCCTCTATTATCTGTTCTTCAAGTTTTTTGTGAGTAATTGTTTCTGAGTGCTGAGTTGATACAACGACAGTTGTTATTTCAACTGGTTTATCATTCTCATATCTTACTGTTACCTGCGTTTTTCCATCAGGACGTAGTTCAAGAACTTTTCCGCTCTTTCTTACTTCAGCAAGTTTTTCTGCAAGTTTGTGAGCATAGTATATAGGAGCAGGCATTAACACGTCTGTGTCCTTACATGCAAACCCGAACATCATACCCTGGTCTCCAGCGCCCTGTTCTTTGAAAAGACCAGCGCCTTCGTCAACACCCTGAGCAATGTCTGGGGACTGTTTGTCTATTGAAGTCATAACAGCACAAGTTTCCCAGTCGTAACCCATATCTGAGTGTGTATAACCTATTCTCTTAATAGTTGCTCTAACTATAGAAGGCATATCAACATATGTATTCGTAGTTATTTCACCAGCTATTACAGCCATACCCGTAGTAACAAGAGTTTCACATGCAACCCTTGAATTAGGATCGTCCTTTAACATTGCTTCTAGAATCGAATCTGATATCTGGTCCGCAACCTTATCCGGATGCCCTTCAGTTACTGATTCAGAAGTAAAAATAAAATCTTTCATCTTTTTATTCCTCCACACAAATAATTAAGCAAGAGTGTTAAATAATAATACCCTTTTCGTGTCAAGCCATTATTAGTAGTCTACGGTTTCTCCATTGATTATTTTCTCCGTATCCAGAGCAATAACAAGCTCTTCGTTCGTAGGGATTATGAAAATTGGGACCTTAGAATCTGACGCTGAAATAGCTGCCTCACTCCTATTAAGGGTAATATTCAATTTTTTATCCAGTTTTATCCCGAGCCATTCCAATCCGTCGGTACTGTGCTCCCTTACAAACTCATCATTCTCTCCTATACCACCGGTAAAGACCAAGGCATCCAGCCCTCCCATTGCAGCAATATAAGAGCCTATGTATTTTTTAAGTCTGTAGCAAAACATCTCAAGGGCAAGTTTACAGTCCTTGTCTCCTTTTTCTATATGTTCGTGAAGTTCTCTCATATCGTTACATTTTCCAGAAACGCCGAGTATGCCACTCTTTTTATTCAACAACGTATTAACGTCCTTCAACGACATATTTAAGTTTTCCATTAAGAATAATGGCAACGCAGGGTCCATATCTCCACCACGAGTTCCCATCATTAGTCCTTCCAGCGGAGTAAGCCCCATAGACGTATCAACACTTACCCCACCTTTTATTGCAGCAATACTCGCTCCGTTACCAAGGTGACAGGTTATTATTTTAAGATCTTTTATATTCTTGCCTAATTTTTCTGCAGCTATTTTTGAAACGAACCTATGAGACGTTCCATGAAAGCCATATCTTTTTATCATATGCTCTTTGTAAAAACTCTGTGGAATAGCATATAAAAAAGCATGTCTCGGCATCTTTTGATGAAAAGCTGTATCAAAAACCCCGCACTGAGTATGTTTAGGAAACAACTTTCTGCAAACTTCTATACCGAGTATATTTGCAGGATTGTGTAACGGCGCAAGGAAGATAAATCTCTTTAATACATCGACGACCTTATCCGTGATCTTAACAGAAGAGCAGAATTCTTCTGCACCATGTACGACTCTGTGTCCTATTCCTTCTATTTCGTCACTGTTTTTGATAACACCACGTTCAGGATCCTGTAAATATTCAACAATAGCTTTTATAGCAACCTCATGATCCGGTATTACTAGTTTTTGTTTAGATAAAGAAAAACCCTTGTTGTTCTTATATGTGAATAAGGATTCTTTCTCACCTATTCTTTCCGCAATACCCCAAGCCAATTTTTCATGAGTCTTTGTTTCCACAAATTGAAATTTTACAGACGAACTCCCACAGTTAATGACAAGCACTCTCATTTAATGCCTCCAGTAAATTTATGCTTTTATTAGCAGGTTAAAAATATCTTTAGACCACAAAGAAAGGCCCATCATATAATCGGACTCTCCCTCCATGGAAAACCATATTATTGTTCCGTCAACAGTTACCTTTTTTCCTTTATGAGCAAAGTCAACAGTGACGTTATCACCAGGTTCAAAATGATCCCTTCCAGCCACACATAGTCCCGCTTCACTAAAATTGATTATTGCAGTAGAAATAGCTTTTTCATCAGTCTTTCTAACAAGTATTGTTTTAAAGTTATAGACGGAAACATCAAATCTTGGATATTTTCTTTTATCGCTGGATGTTCCTGTCGCGGGTAACAGACTTGTTATCCTTTCTACTTCATCCTCTGTTATATCTAAAGATAATCTTTTATTACATTGTGGACAATTCGGTCTGCTATACGCTGTAAAAGATAAAGATGCCAGGTTTGTATTTATAAGCTGCGGAAACTCTTCGTTACACGCCTCACAATAGTAGGAAATTACAAAAGACCTTACAGACCTCATCGCACCCACTTCCAAAAGTACTTTTGGGCATTCTATAAAAGTTAAAGCGCATCCATACTCTGCAAGCTTTTTTATTTCCTTGTCCCAAGCCTTTACACCGTCTTTATTTATGCTTTCTACTTTTCTAAGTACAAACACTATCTCTGAAATATTTTTGTTGTCCTGCAAGATCTTATGTATTTCGTTAGTAAGCTTAAAGCTTGCGTTTATAACGCCTTTAAGTCCTATTGTGAATCTGTGACCAACTATACTAAAAAGGAATTCCATAGATATTCTCCAAAGCTTTGCTATGATGTCAGAATAAATACTATAATTTACAGATGTATCAAGAGAAAACTATGAGAAAAGATGCTTTAATAGCAAGTGCCATAAAAAGAGAAGATTGGCCAGGCTCTACAAAACCGGAAATAGCTTTCGCTGGTCGCTCTAACAGTGGAAAATCCTCTTTAATAAATGCCCTCATAGGTGGGAAACACGCTCGTACTTCCAGTAAACCTGGCAAAACCGTTCTAATAAATTTTTACGACTATAAAAATAATATTATCCTTACAGATCTTCCTGGATACGGCTATGCAAAGGTGTCAATAAAAACTCAACGCTCCTGGAAAGGAGTGGTAGAAGACTACCTTTTATATAGGAAAAATCTAAAAACGGTTTTTATTATTGCAGATATAAGAAGAGGGATAGAACCGGAAGAAAAAGAACTCACCCGCTGGTTAAAAAGCGTAGGTATTCATTTTTATTTCATTTTTACAAAAACAGACAAACTCTCTTCTAATGAACTATCTAACCAAAAAAAACATATAGGAACATTAGCAACGAGCGTTTTTTACGTTTCTGTGTTAAAAAAATCTGGTATAGAAGAGCTTAGAACAAAACTAGAAGAATTAGGTGGTATATGAGTTTTGCTTTCATGAGTGTAATAGAAATATTGTTATTCAATCTGGCATTTATACTTATATATCAGCCTGAGTTCATATTTCATGTCCTTAAAGTCGGAATAGAAACAGAAAAAAAACTGAAATACGTAATGATGATTACCGGGATCGTCGTTCTATGCATCCTATTTGGTTGGAGTTTCTATTTTGGAGCAACCCTTTTCATATACAAGCAATCATTACTATAGGAGCCGTTATGTTTTCTATCCACTGGGAAAAGGCCTTAAACGTTAAATTAATAGAGACTGATGCTATAAAAAAGATGCTGGCAAAAAAGGACTCCGGTAAGATCGGCTTTTTAGATGCCCCATACAACAGAGACGGATTAAAAAAGGCAAAAGACCTTGCAAAGAACGTTAGGGACCACAACGACGAACTCGTCGTTCTCGGTATCGGTGGTTCAAGTCTTGGTGGAAAAACGATAATGAGCTCACTAACCAACAAATTTTCTAAAAAAGGGACCAAAGTTACATTTGTAGACAATGTTGATTCTGAATATTTTATGGAGATGCTTGAGTCCCTGGACCTTTCAAAAACAGCTTTTAACGTAATATCAAAATCAGGCTCTACCGCAGAAACGATGGCGCAGTTTTTAGTCGTCTACGACATGCTATGTAAGAAGCTTAGTAAAAAAGAGGCTGTAGAAAAGATCATATTAACAACCGATCCGGAAAAGGGAGCGTTAAGACCATTGGTTAATTCAATGGGATTTAAATCTTTGGATGTACCGCAAAATATTGGTGGTAGATTTAGCGTATTAACAGACGTCGGCATGTTACCTGCCGCAGTTGCTGGTGTGGATGTAGAAGCAATGTTCGAGGGCGCAAAGGAAGTATCTGAGCTTGCCTGTATAGACGATGTAAATAAAAATCCTGCTTTAAAATATGCTCTATTAAAATATGCTCATGCAAAAACAGGAAAGAATATTAGTGTTATGATGCCTTATTCAACAAAACTATTCGATCTAAGTGCATGGTATGTCCAACTTTGGGCAGAAAGTCTTGGTAAAAAAGGGTTGGGGCAAACTCCAATTCCTTCTACAGGAGCAACAGACCAGCACTCTCAATTACAGTTATTTATGGAAGGGCCAAAAGATAAATTCGTTACCTTTATAGGAATAGAGAACCCAACAAAGAACGTAATACTACCTAAGTTCGAGGTAGAAGTAGAGGCATTCTCTTATTTATCTGGTCATAATATGCACGAATTATTAAGAGCAGAAATGCTTTCTACAGAAAAAGCCCTATTTGAGAATAACGTTCCTTCTATAAGGATAGAGCTGAAAAAGCTAGATGCTGCCAATATTGGAATGCTATTTATGTTCTTTGAAGCTGCGGTCGCTATAACCGGTGAAATAATGGGAATAGACGCATTCGACCAACCTGGTGTAGAATTGAGTAAGAATTATACTTATAAAATGATGGGAAGAAGGGGTTACTAAAAAATGGCAAGTAACAAAAAAAGCAAAGATAAAACAAATATCGTAAGCAGCAACACGTTAAATATAAAACTAGAAAATGCCAAAAAAGATAAAGCCTCTTTGCGACAAATGAATGGAACTTTCATAGGTAGAAAATATCCTTTGAATAACGGATCAACTCTTGTAGGTAGAGACCCAGGGTTAGACATTACCGTACAGGAAGAAAGCGTAAGTCGTCGTCATGCAGAACTTATTTACGATGGTAATAGTTTGCAAGTAATGGACCTAGGCAGTACTAACGGAACATTTATAAACGATCTGCCTGTTAAAAATAAAACAGCAAGCCAAGGTGATGTTATAAGGTTTGGAAACATAATATTTAAATACATCCCTGCTGGAAGTATAGAAACGGTTTTCCACGATGAACTCAGCAATCTTGCTCATCTTGATGGTCTTACAGGATGCTTCAACAGAAAATATATTTTGGATTATCTTGAAACAGAGGTCAAACGTTGCCAAAAATTGGAACTGCCTCTTTCTTTGATAATGTTAGACTTAGACCACTTTAAAAACATAAACGATACGTATGGACACCTTACAGGAGATTACGTTCTAAAAGAGACAGTACGCCTTTTAAGGGACAAAGTATTAAGAACCTCCGACGTCTTGGGTAGATATGGTGGTGAAGAGTTTTGTGTAATAATGAGTGAAGCTGCCCTTAGAACAGGAAATGACGTTGCAGAAAGAATACGTAAAGCAGTCGAAAAACATGAGTACATTTTTGATGGTAAAACTCTTGCTGTCACTATAAGTGCCGGTGTTGCTCAAATAAGCAAAAGGGAAGACTCTTCCAAAGACCTTATAGAAGCCGCAGATAAAGCTCTATATAGAGCAAAAGAAGCAGGAAGAAACAAGGTTTGTAGTTAAAAAACTATTAATTAAGAGTTATCTTTGAAAGGTAGCTTGTTTTACTCTTAGCAGTATTGCCTTCAAGCATCTTAAGCGCTTCTGATCTAAGGTTGTTCTTTGCTATAAATCTATAGAATTCCCTTATGATAGGACTATTTCTGTAGTTTCTTGGGTTAAAAACAGGCTTAACGTCTTCTCTAATTGTCTTTGTGTTCATTTTTTACTCCATTGTATATATGTGTAGCATCGAAAAAACACGCACACGAACTTAAGCAATACTAACATAAGCAGAGGCGTTTGTCAAGCAACAAGAAACGTCAAGTTCGGTCTCAGCGACCATATTTTGCCATCATTATCCTGCTTTTTGACATATCAAAAATGTTTCTTTATTATGCTTTGTACATTTGCGACAATCGCAAATATCGCCATAACTACGACGATAAACATAAAAAATTTTGTTCAATTATTTTGTTATTACAAAAAAATTTTTCAAAAACTAAAATAATTCATACTTTTTTTATTGCACTTTGGTATCATTTTTTTGTATATAGGTGCGAACTTATTTTTAGATAGGAGAAAAAAAGTAATGATAAAAAAGATAGTAGGGAAACATGTTCTTGCAGACCTTCATGGTTGCAATGCAGATCTTTTAAAGAAAGTTGAATATGTTGCAGACTCAATGTTCGAAGCGGCAAGAATATCTAACGCAACTATCGTCGGCAAATTCTTTAAGCAATTCGAGCCATGGGGAGTAAGCGGAGTAATAGTTATTGCAGAAAGTCATATAAGCATACACACATGGCCAGAACATGGGCTTGCATCTGTAGACTATTTTTCATGCTCAGAAGAACCAAATATAAAAGCAGCAATAGATTATCTTACAGAAGCTTTTGAAGCACAAAATGTTGAAACTATAGAGGCTAGCAGAGGCGATCTAAGAGTCAAAAAGATACGAAACATCCCTGTACACACGGAGCCACTAAATGAAATGGTTATATGAGTATTTTCCCGCAGACGGTTATGGCAAAAATGAAAAACCTTCTTTATCTTATGGCTACGCATTAGAAAAAGTTCTTTTTTCTGACAAGTCAGAATACCAATCCGTTGACGTTGTTGAAAACCCTTTATATGGAAAGGCCCTTTTTCTTGATCATCTTATGATGACAACAGAAAAGGATGAATTTATTTATCATGAGCTTTTAACTCACGTTCCGGCATCTAGAGTGGAAAAACCGGAAAGGGCACTTATAATCGGTGGCGGCGACGGTGGAATCGCAAGAGAACTTTGTAAATACCCTACGATGAAAGAAATAATTGTTGCAGAAATAGACGGCATGGTAATAGATGCTTCCAGAAAATATCTTCCAACTATCGCATGTAGTTTTGATGACCCAAGAGTTAAAATACAGTTGGGCGACGGAGCAGCATATGTTGCAAACCAACCAGATAAATCTTTTGACTTAATACTTGTTGATTCAACAGAACCGATTGGACCTGGAATAACTTTGTATCAGGAAAAATTTTATAAAGCTTGCTGCAGTAAATTAAAAGATAATGGACAATTTGCAGCTCAAGGACTTGCTCCATTCATACACGAAGAAAGCCAACAACTAATGTTTCATACACTTAAAAAAGCGTTTAATTGGGTTAAGCCATACATGGGCGTAATACCAACATATCCAACAGCACTATGGCTGTTCTTTCATGCATCAAAAAACAATGTTGAATTAACAACTAACGTTGCAAACAGATTACCAAAAAATACAAAGTACATCTCTTCATCAATGTTGAACGCTTGTTATTCTATCCCTAGGTTCGTAGAAGATTCTTTGACCAAGCCATTATAGACCTGTCTTAGTCTCTTAAAGTAATTTTGTTCGTCAAACTTCTCTAGAATGAAGTTATATGCATTTTTTACTATCGTCTCCCGCAGGGTTTGGTCCGAGAGTAATGTTTTTACAGAAGCTGCTATTTGCTCGCTATTTTTAGGTAAAATCTTTATGCCATAAGAATCGTTTGGTATTATTTCATCAATACTACCCATATTAGTCGCTATAACTGGTACCTTGCATGCCATTGCTTCTATGGCGATCAATCCAAATGCCTCAAAATAAGATGGCATTACAAAAATATCTATCGCTGACATTGGTAAAGAAACATCACTGCAAAATCCGGTAAAAGTAACACAAGAACCTATACCAAGCTCTTTGATCCTATTCTTTAACTCCGTAAGGTAATCCATTTCCTTGGCTGCGGTCGTTTTACCAACGATAACAAAATGGGCGTTTTGGTGTTCCTTGATTATTTCCGGAATAGCATTAATAAATTCTATTTGTCCTTTTGCAGGATCTATTCTTCCTATTACACCAATTATTTTCTTGTCCTCAGTTATAGAAAATTGTTTTTTAAATTTTTGCGATTTTTGTTCGTCTCTAACATATTTGTTAAGATTTATTCCAAGATACAATGTCTCTATCTTTTCTTCTTCCACAGGATATGTCTCTATTATATTACGTCGGGAAAATTCACTTATCGCAAGCATCTTGTTGATGCGTCCAAGGTACCACTTATGGAAAACATCCTTTTTAACATGTTCAACATAAATATGTCTGGTCGCAATCACAGGTATTTTAACAAATTTTAATGCAAGTAACATTGAAAAAATAGTGTTGAAGCTATGAATATGAACGACATCAAAATTACCGTCAGAACATAGCCTTTTTATTTTTTTAAAAACGTTGTAACTAAAATAACTATCAGTAGCAGGAACAGTATAAAGCTCTATTTTATATTCTCTGGCTTTTTCGTAGATAGCTCCTTTATCCAAACATAATATAGCGGTTTCAACACTGTGTTCCCTTAAACGTACAGCGTCTCTAAAAGCAGTCTGTTCAAGACCACCCCAGGTTTCTGTAGTACAACAAATAAGAGCTTTCATTTTTGTCTCTATTTATCAAAAAGATCTGAGTACTTTTTTTCTACTGTTAAAAAATGATCTATTACCTTTCTAACATATTCCCTTTTTGCGATATAAGAGCCGGGATAAAAGCTCCTCTTCAAACCATATATCATACAGTTCTTAAGTTCTTTCGAGCTGAGATTGAAGTTATCAACAGCAAGTTCAAGTTCTCTTGATACTGTTGTTTTAGAAACCGTTCTATTATCCGTGCAAATAGCTATGCTAAGTTTGTTTTCCATCATTTTCTTAAAGCTGTGGTTTTTAAGATTTCCTATGTGTGGATTTGTCTGCAAGTTACTTGTAAGACAGACTTCTATTGTTATTCTTGCATCAGCGATATATTCAACAAGTTTTTTTATAAAATCTTTTTTATTCTTTATTGTCTTGTTTTTTATCATTTCCTCTGAGAACAAATAATAGCCGTGACCGATCCTGTCTGCATGGAGTTCTGTTATCGCCTGAAAAATACTTTCGGCTCCATAAGCTTCTCCCGCGTGAACGGTTTTTTTAAAGAAATTTTTATGAGCAAGAGCATAGGCATCTTTGTGTTCAACCGCAGGAAAACCATCCTCGGCTCCAGCAAGGTCAAAAGCAACTATCTTGTATCCTTTTTCCCTAGCTTTTATCATTGCAAGAACCAGCTCATAACTTGCCAAGGCACTCACCCTACGAGCAGAAGAAGAACCATGAACCTCTAACAATTTATCAAAGTACTCTGATTTTGGCATTGAACGCATTGCACAGGAAATTATTCCGTATTCAAATTCAGAAAAATTTTGTTTTGTCACTTTTTCACTAGAATTATATTCGTTCTTTGCCCTCTCCAGCCCATTAGAAACTGCCTTAAACACATCATTTATATTCATTAATTTATTTATACAAAGTTGTGGAGCAAATCTAACCTCTACGTAACAAACACCCTCGTTGATATTATCCCATGCAAACTCATACGCAACACGTTCTAAGTCCTCTGGGGTCTGCATAACTGCGATTGTATAGTCAAACCCTTTTAGATATTCCGGAAGATCTTTATAAGAATCCTTAAACACCGTTTCATTAAGTCCGGCTTCGGTATAGCTTGGTAAAATAATATTACGTTTTTGTGCAAGCTCTATTAGCGTCTTTATTCTGATAGAACCACCCAAGTGCACATGAAGGTCACATTTTGGCATCTCTTTTATGAACTGCCTAAGCCTCTCCTTATTCATTGATATCTCCTTTTATATTCTTATAAACCCCTTTTATTATCTCCTCTGTAAATGAAGCTCGAGAGAACAAATCCTCAAAAGAAAGAATTATACTTTTTGCTAACGGAAAAAGATTCTGCACATCATCAGAAGGTTCTTCCCTTTCAAAAAGTTCTATTAAAGGCAAGGCATCTTGTTCTGCTTTTTTTATTTCCTCTATCTTTTTCCCCACAAGCTGTAGCCTTAGTTTTATATCCTTTATTTCTGTCATATCATGAACATTTTTAGATGCTGCAGACAAGAATTCTCTTGCAATTTTTTGCCCTTCAAAAGCAATTTCTTTTATCTTTGTTATTGCTTGTAAAAACTGTGGTTGCTCTTTAACAAGATTATTAACAGAATCAATCGTAAATTTTTTGAAAACCCTGTTACAAAGAGCTTCTGTTTCTCTATCTACATCAACCATCCTATCCAAATATGTTTCACCTAAAGACAGAAATCTTTGAGGATCTCCTGCCCTTATTGTTCTGCTTATCGTACACTTCCACACGGCCCTATAGATAAGACCATAAAAAAGTTTTGGATCCAATTTAACAAAAGAAGTTGGAAGATACTCCAAAAAACCATCCTTATCGAACCCAGAGACCCATTCAACACCATCTATTGTTATGCGATTATCTTTTCCATACGGGCCAAAAGCAAAAAGATCATTTAAGTTTTTTGTAATCCCTGTTATTTCGACGTTAACCGCTTCCCTAACAGCAAAACCACATGCAGTAGAAAGAACATCTGAATAATGAAGCATATTCAAAAAGTTTTTATTGCTCATCTGCTCAATATATTTGAACCAAAGACCCTGCGTCTTTTTACGACCATACTCATCACAAATAAAGCCCTTGAAAGAAGCTGTCTTTACTCTAGAAGCAATTGCACAGCTAAGATCATCTGGTTCTGTATTTATAAATAGATCAAACTCTTTTTCCATCAATTCATCAACAGATAGAAAAGAATTAACTAACGTAAGTTCTTTTTTATGATCCATCACTGAGTTATCACAAACAAGAATGATAGAGGTCTCTGAATCACGCCTCTTTATTCTTTGAAGCATAGGTATAAGCATCAAAACCTTTGAATATTTACCTAAACTAAGTATTCCAACACGTTCAGCCATAGAGTATTGGATATCACGAATACCCTGAAACCGCCAGTGACTCTTGACATAAAGGCCAATACGTGGAAATCTAGGCCGCATGGATATAAATATAATAACCCTGATTTCGAAAGCGGACATCATGATCAAATTGGTACTGATGGTACTTTTGGTATTCTCAGTATTTTCTTGGGCAATTTTTTTGTCCAGGTACTTTCTTATCAAAAAAGCAGAAAAAGAATCCGAAACATTTTACAGCAAATTCAAAAGCGCCAATGACCTTGATGTCGCTTATGCTGACTCTAAAAGATATGAAGTAGGGTTCTTGCCGAGCATATACAGTGCAGGTTATGATGAACTAAAGTCGCTATGTAACATAAAACTAGGAAACAAACCGGAAAGTTTAGAAAACATCCAAAGAGCAATGGCAGCAAAAAGAGACATTTTGATAAGCACCTTTACATCAAGAGTAACATCCCTTGCAACAGTAGGTTCAGCGTCTCCTTTCATAGGGCTATTGGGTACAGTTTGGGGAATAATAAACTCTTTCAGGGGCTTGGCTATAAATCACAATAATACATTGAGCGCAGTTGCCCCTGGTATAGCGGAAGCTCTTGTTACTACCGCAGTAGGTCTGGTCACAGCTATACCAGCCGTAATATTCTATAACCACATAACCAGAAAAATAGAAAAAATAGAACAACGTTCGAACGCATTCATATATGAGTTCGTTAATATAAGCTACAAGGTATTCATGCAGCCAGAGTCAACAGGCAAGGGAGAAAAGAAGTCTAATGGATCTAAAAAGAGCATCCAAGAAAACGTTCAGTGACATTAACATGACTCCGTTCGTGGACGTTGTTCTTGTCCTTTTGATCATTTTTATGGTCACCGCTCCTATGTTGGAACAAGGCATAAAAATAAATCTGCCAACAGCCAAAGGCGGAACAATGGAAAAAGAAGAGACTCCTGTCGTTGTCGCGTTACGGGACAATCAGACAATATTCATAGATTCCCAGGAAATAAGTGAAGCTGCACTGGAAAAAAGGATTGATCTCTTGTTCAGAAACAGAACGAACAAGAATATTTTTATTAAGGCTGATGAAAAACTCCCTTATGGTTTTGTTGCTAAAATAATAAGCAAAATAAAAGAAGGCGGAGTAGAAAAGATCGGCCTTGTAACCGTTCCTCCTCAAAAATAATGTTAGGATTTTATAGCGAAAAACGCTGGTTAATAATTTCTATATCAATACATCTCACAATAATATCCATTCTGTTAGCCGGAAACAGCATCTATAGATTTATATCAAGACCTGTTTTTATCTCTGGAGGAATCGGAGACGGAGAACCAATAAATATTGATGTCGTCGGAATGCCAAACATATTAAAAAAAGATATTGCCTCACTAAATAAAGACGTTGTTGAAGAAAAAGTAAAACCAGAAATGACCCTACTAGAAAAAACAAAAAACTCTCTCCAGAAAGATTCTTTAGTATCTAAAATAAAAGATGCCGTACAGGAAGAACAAAATTATCTGGCAAAAATAAAAATAATAAAAGGCTTACAGGCTCAGAAGGGAGTTGCTGGTGGCACAAGTATGAATAGTACTGGCACCGGAGGTGGAGAAAGTACAGAGGCCGTGCAGGCCAACCCATACTTTCACACTATAAAACAATATGTTCGCAATTACTGGAAAATACCTAACTGGATGAAACCGGACGGACTTAACGCTTTAGTAGTAGTAAAAATAGCAGACGACGGCAACATAAGTGAAGCAAGTATTTCCCAATCATCTGGTAACGCAGATTTTGATGCTCTTGCATTAAACGCAGTTAAAAACGCGGCACCATTCCCGACACCGCCAGTATCTGTTAGAGAAACGTTACATTCAGGAGTAATACTTTCTTTTCCTTAATACCATCCTGAATTTTGATTTAAGTTTTTTAGATTGGCCAGCCTTAACCCAGGCTGGCTATCAGTCAACGAGTGCTTATAGCGAAGGCAAACCTAAGAATGGTGCCCGCTCACTTCGACAATGATTTAAAAAACTTAAATCAAAATTCAGGATGGTATTAAAGAGTAGATGGTAGTAGTACAGGCTCTAGCTCAACAGGTAATGTTCCAACGGCAATGGACTCGCCCGTAATGACTCTTGCAAGAGCCTTTATGGCCTGAGAACGAAAGCTATATGAACATAAATACGCATCCACATTTTTAGCAGAGTTATACATATAAGGTGAATCCAAAGAAGCAACTATAACGGGTTTTTTTGTTCTCTTCTTTAATTCATTACCAATTGCCGCCTGACTTTCATCTACAGCTGCAACTATATAGCCGGCAACATCATCAGACATTTGAAGAGCGTCACGAACAACTGCTTTTTTCTCGTTCTGTTTCATTTTTACGTTAACCTTAATGAAAACATTATTTAATCCATAATTCTTTAATTCAGAGGATAAATATGAAAAAGGACTTATTACGACGAATTTGCCTTTCGTTTTTACAGGAATAGTATTGCTATAATTCTTTACAAGCGTAATGGATCGCTGAGCTATTAGATGCGATATCTGTTGATGTAACGTATTACCAACGATCTCTCTTACTTCCTCTATTTTAGGATCTTTATTCCGGTCAAAAAGTTTTCTTTTAAGCTTTACGCTTAGTATCCTTTTTACAGATTCATCTATCCTTTGTTCACTAACAACTCCTTTCTTAACAGCAGTCATTAAGGCTTTGTATGATTCCTGTTTTGCAGAATCGGTCCAAACGATCGTTATCATATCACAACCTGCTAATACAGCCTCTATAGTAGCCTTGCCTACACCTGAATTGCCGGTTACAGCCCTCATCTCCATATCATCAGTTATGATAAGACCGTTGTATCCCATTTTTTTTCTAAGAAGGTCCGTTATTATTTTTGGAGATAATGTCGCGGGTTTATTAGACGGATCTATACTCGGAACAGAAATATGAGCAGTCATTATGGCATCAACGCCATCGTTAATCGCACTAAAAAACGGTTTCAAATCTACGTCGTAAAGTGTTTGTTCTGTTCTCTCAAGTTTTGGTGTCTCAAAGTGAGAGTCGCCTGTTGTATTACCATGACCAGGAAAATGTTTTGCTGTAGCACTAACTCTTCTAGACTGAATCCCTCTTATATATGCGGCGCCTAATATCGAGACCATCTCCGGATCGCTACCAAAGGAACGGACTCCGATTACCTCGTTCCTTGCATTACTATTTACGTCCAGAACCGGTGCAAGGTTCATATTGATGCCAAGCATTTCAAGATCTATCGCAGTAAGTTTGCCGGCCAAAAAGCTAAGTGCTGTGGACCTTGTAGCACCCAGGTTCATATTCCCCGGTAAGACCGTTCCAAAATTCTTTATCCTAAGAACCTTTCCGCCTTCTTGATCTATAGCAATAAACGACGGTAGCCCTATTTGAGCAACAGAAAGACTTTTTATATCGCTGTTAAGTGAGATCAATTGAGGTTCTGATTCTATATTCCGAGTAAACAATATAAAACCACCTGGTTTATATTGTCTTATAAGTCTTTGTACTTCGTCAGAAGAATTCTTGCCTTGAAACCCATAAAGGAACATTTGCCCTATTTTTTCCTCTAAAGTAAGTCGTTTTAAGATCTTTTTTGCCTGTTGTTCTATTGATATTGAATCGTTAAGTTTTATACTTTCCTGATCAATACGATCAGAAGCAGATAAAGGACAGACGGAGAGTAGTATAGTTAAAAGTAAAATCATAATCCTTGTTAAAATTATACGTTAGTGGGTGTTATCTTCAACTAATTTTACGATATCATAAATATTATCGAAGGGTTTTTTAAGGAAAGTGAGTACACCAAGCTCTTTTGCTGCTTCTATTATCTCTGGAGTAGTATAACCGCTCATCATTACCACTTTTGCAGTTATACCCATGGATCGCATCTCTTTAAGAAGGTCTAGGCCTGAGTATCCGGGCATTTTAACGTCTAAAAAAATAAACCCCGGATTTAAAGTTCGAACATCCTGTAGAACAGTGTCGCAAGAACTAAAAGCATGGACATTATACCCGGACTTAGAGAGAACCCTAGACACCGCAGTAAGAATTATTTTTTCATCATCCACTACAACTATGTTCATAAGCCTCTCTTCGAAAAAAACATATCCAATATCGTCCACAAGGCAACGCCACCGATATAATAAAAAAACTTATAAAAAGAAGGAGATGTAAGGATTAGCACAATAAGGTCTAATGAAAGAACAACCATCCCGGAAATTATAAAGAATATTTTCCAGTTGAACTTAAGTAAGGTAAGAACATAAGTATAGTCACTGTTAATAAGTAAAAGCTGTATTACTATTACAGGGATAAACGACATTAGAACAAAAGTAGAAAGATGCTTTTTTTCTGAGCCCATAAATTTTCCTAGAGCCATCATGGATGCTATCCTTGAAAAGCCAGGGATAACACTAACAACCTGAGCTACCGTAAAAACAGCAGTTTCTTTTATGCCAAAGAGCCTGCCATCAACCTTTATAATAGTAAATACTTCCGATAACCTTAAAAGAACGGCGGCAATTATCATAAGTCCGCAAGACAAATAAAGATTAAAATCATATCTATAAGACCAGACAGCAACCGGATAATAAACGGCCGTTGCCATTAATGTAACAAGAAAAAGGTTTAACATCTTGAACTCAGCACAAACAGACATTATTGTCGCTCTACCTAACAACAATAATTTTATAGATTTTAAGAACTCACAAGCAATCTTAAAGATATCCCTAATAAAATAAAGCATAAAACCTAGCAAAAGAGCAGAATAAATTATTAATAAATTATCGTCGGTTAATAGCGGATATTTAAAATAATAATGCATAAACTCAAAATGAACCCTACCATCCAAAGGCAACATTTCTCCAACAGCAAAACCAAAATATTTTAATATTTCCTGTATCATTCTATTCTCCAGTATTATACAAAGGCAGCGTTACAGTGAATGTTGAACCGCAGTCCTGTTTACTATCAACAGTAATACTTCCTTTATGATCTAAAATTATACCATACGAAACAAAAAGGCCTAACCCTGTTCCACGACCCTTGTCCTTTGTGGTGAAAAAAGCTTCAAATATTTTTGTTTGAGCCTCTTTAGATATACCAACGCCATTATCCGAAACAGAGAAAGAACAGGTTCCATCATTTAGTAGCCTTTTAGTAGAAATAGTTATTTTACCGTTCTTTGGAGTTGCATCGACAGCATTAGTTATAAAATTAAAAAGAACTTGTTGTAGCTGTCCGGCATTACCCCAGACATAAAGAGGAACTGGCTCATTTTCAACAAGCAATTCATGGTTCTTTATACATATATTCAACAGAGGTAAGGTCCCTTCGATTATTTTTTGTAATGATACAGGAGCTTTTTGATCTCCAGAAGTATCCCTGGAAAAGTCCAAAAGATTAGAGATTATATTCTTACATCTATAGCACGCAGCCTCTATTTCACCCATATCTACACTAAGAGCATCCCCTTTAGGTAACTCGCTTTTAAAAAGTTGCGCATATGCAAGAATACCTCCCAAAGGATTATTGATCTCGTGAGAGATATTAGATGCAAGCATCCCTATCGCTGCAAGTTTTTCTGATTGGATCAACTGCTTATATAACTTATATTCAGCGCTTCTATCATTGTTATATTGTATTACCGACGTAACGGTACCATTATCATCAAGCACTGGATAAGCAGATGCGAACAGCCCTTTTGTATCGAAGCAGGGAACAACTTCATTAACACTTGTTTTACCCGTTTTAAAGCTTTTAGCAGCAATACAATCGTCGCAAGCTGTTGGGCTGGATTTAAATATTGTATAGCATTTTTCACCGGCAATAGTATTACTGGATTTTCCTATCATTTTTTCTATTGCCATATTTACTCTTGCGATGCTGTAGTCTGGCAACAATATAAACAGAGGGTCCAATATGGAATCAAACGCGTTTTCCCATTGTCTAAGTCCTTTCTGTATATAGTTGGATATCATCATACGCTCTATAGCTATATACAAGGCAGAGGAAATATCCTTTAGCAAAAGGACATCCTCCTTTGTAAATGTCCGTTTACCTGTACACCCCAATGTTAAAACAAAAAGATATGGGTCCGGTTCAAACGTTTTTATATTGATCGGATACACTAAAATTGAATTTACAGATCTGTCCTCAAAAAAAAGTTCCTTAAGACCATCCTTTGCATATATAGACGTAAGTATTGCTGGTGAACAGTTAGAACTCATTATAGATCTCAATAAAATAGAAAAATCCTTATGGTGGCCAAGACCTGTGTTTTTTTCACCAGTGACATTATAAACGCATATTTTACCATCACTGTCAGAATATCTTGTTACGCTGACATGATCACAATCTATAACGTTCTTTATTCCATCAAGAACGGCTTTAACTATATCCAAAAAACTTTTTCCAGAAGATATTGTAGCAATAAGTTCATTGGAAGCATTAATACGCTTTTGCGTAGAAGTAACACTGTTCAATGTTTCGTTTAGTTTTTTTTCATTAAGCTTGAGTCGCCGTTCCAAAATTGCCGTTGTTCTTTCTATATTCTCGTTCTTGTTCTTTATGTCTTCCAAAAAGGCGAGGTTATTTTTTATCGCTTTTGATCTTTCTGCCGCTGAAAAAATAGCAGATTTAAGCTGTACATCATCCCACGGTTTATTTATGAACTTAAAAACTTTTCCCTGGTTAATAGCTTCCTTAACTACGTTATCCTTTCTATAACCCGTCAACATTATCCTTGTTATGTAAGGCCTTTCCTTCTGTAGGTCCTGTAAAAAAACAGCACCGGTTTTTTCCTCATTAAGATTATAATCAGAAACAACGACATCTATTGAATTATTTGAAATTATATTTTCTGCTTCAACAACATTTGGTGCCGTAAAAACATCAAAAGATTCATTTAACGATCTCTTCATCGCCGATAATATTTGTATTTCGTCGTCTATTACCAGAACCTTAGGGCGATACATTTATGCAATTACTCCCAAGGATTATCCAATATGAACTTTTTAGGGTTCACAGGAACTCCGTTTACCCTGACTTCATAGTGCAAATGAGGACCCGTAGAACGACCAGTATTTCCTACAGAAGCAATCGGCATACCTCTTTTCACTCTTGCTCCCTGGGCTACGAACACTCTAGAGTTATGCCCGTACACCGTTGTAATACCATAGCCATGGTCAATACTAAGCATGAAGCCATAACCAGGTTTGTTCCCTGCAAAGGTTACAACTCCATCTGCCGGAGCAATTATAGGAGTTCCCATTCTGGAAGAAATATCCAATCCTTCATGGCGTTCTACTCTTCTTGTAAAAGGATCTACTCTAGAACCAAATACCGACGTTATCCATCCCTTTACAGGAATGATCGAAGGTGTTGCCGCGAGCAAAGCACTCTGCTCTGCAAGATATTCTCCAAGATTAGTTAATTCTTCTTCCTGATATGCTATTTTGTACTCAACATCCTTTAAGTCATTATGCATTTTTCTGAATTCACCGTCTATTTCTGCATCACTACTCATTGAAAAATCGTCTATACCCTCTATCATGTCCGATTCCGAGTTCTCCTGTTCTTTCTGTTCAGGGCCACCAATGTTTGAAACTATTTTTAATTTTGTCGTTAATGTTTTTAATCTTTCAAGACTGTTCTCTACGCTTTCTATTCTCAACTTATAAGAATAAAGCTGTTTACCCAGCTTCTTGTTCCTCGCCTGTATTTCATCTATATTCCTAAACTCGCCCATTATATAAAAGTAATCAATAAGAACATACAATAAAAAGATCACAACTACTGTTGTAATAGCTAACCCTGTCACAAGTCCAGAAAAAGGGATTTTGATTTTAAAAACCTTTTTAGAATCCTGTGGCACAAACAACAAAGTATATGGTCTGAATTTAAATTTCATATTAACTACTAATTTACCCTCACCAGTATTACACTAACGTTATCTGCTCCTCCAGCCTCGTTGGTAGCATCTATAAGACGTTTTATGCTTCCGGCAAGATCATCCGGATCAATATTTGCTTTTATATCTGAATCAGACAACATAGAGGTAAGGCCATCTGAACAAAGCAAAAAGACGTCTCCTGTCTGTAATTCCCTTACATAAATATCTACATCCACTATTTCTTCAAAACCTACAGACCGTGTAATAACATTCTTATAAGAAAGTTTTTCTGCTTGGTCTTTGCTTATCAATCCTGAACGTACCTGTTCATTAACAAGTGAATGGTCCTCTGTTATTTTCCAAAGTCCACCACTACTATAAAGATAGACCCTGCTATCCCCAACCTGTGAAATATATGCTTTATCATTTTTTACATATAAACTTACAAGGGTCGTTCCCATCCCTTTAAGATTCTCATCCATGCTTGCCCTTTCATGTATTCGCATAGATGCTAAAGATATTCCCTCTTTCAAAAAAGGAGCTGCTTGAAAATCCGTATTCCGATTCACCATTTTAGAAACCGCAGACTCTAACACTTCTAAGCACAGTGAGCTTGCTATCTCTCCACCTTTATGCCCACCCATACCGTCTGCAATAGCATAAAGCATTAATCTGTCGTTAATTAAAAGGCTATCCTGATTACCTGTTCGTTTTCGTCCTACGTCTGTTTTGCCGTATGCTACAATTTTTTTCATAACACCCTTCCAATGGCATTATACAGCCTATCCATAATAATTGAAACAGCAGAACGGACAGAAAGATGATTATAGCCGGTCCCATAAGAAAGAGGCTCAAACACATAATCTGCGTTACCCATAACTGTTTCCGCAAGACCCCAGCCGGTACCGAACATTAAAAGGTAAGCATTATTTTTATTTAGTTCTTTGTTGGCGAAATCAGAAATACTTATAGTGTGAGCACTCTTTTTTGCCGACGTAGCAATAATCTTAACTTTTTTTCCGGTCTTGTTTTCTATATCTGAAACAACATCTTCTAAACTGGAACTTATCTCTACAAAATTCAAGGCTGCGGATCTATTATTGTTTCTGAGCCGGCCGTAAGTACCTTTCCAATGCTCGATAATTCTTTTAACAAGTGCTTTTTGTTCAGTTATTGGAGTCACTACGTAATATGCTTTAAAACCAAATGTTGCAGACAACCTTGCAATATCGTGAACATCCATATTAGTCACAGCAGTAGTCACAATCTCGCCATCCTTATTTTTTATAGGATGATGCACAAGGGTAACATAAAGATCATAATCCACTATGTTCATAAAAGGTCTTTCCTTTTTTTCTTTGTTGCCTTAACAGATTGCTCTTTTCTCCATTTTTCTATCTCGCTGTGATTACCGGACATAAGGACTTCCGGAACATCAAGACCTTTATATGTTCTGGGCCTGGTATATTGAGGATATTTTAGCATTGAATTCTCTAAACTATCATTTAGGACAGATTCTTCTTTTCCCACTACTCCAGGAATAAATCTGCTTACAGCATCTATAACTACGGCAGCAGCAAGCTCTCCTCCACTTAAAACATAATCACCAATAGAAATCTCTTTATCTACAAAAAGTTCTATAAACCTGTGGTCAACTCCTTCATACCGTCCACAAACAAGAACAATGTTCTCTTCCTGAGCAAGCTCCCTTGCCATTGTATTATCGAGTTTTGCTCCCTGTGGACTTAAATATATTACTAACGGTTTTTTTGGTGCTTTTGAAACAACGGCCTCAACACAAGGACCAAGAACGTCCGCTTTTAACAGCATCCCTGCACCACCACCATATGGAGAATCATCCACCTGTTTATGTTTGTCTGTAGCAAAATCTCTGAGCTGATGAAGATCTATTGAAAGAACACCCTTGTCCTGGGCTTTTTTTATAAGACTGTCCTGGAAGTAACCGGATATCAGCTCTGGAAAAAGTGTTATTATGTCAAACTTCATTCTCTAAAAAATCCCTTCTGGAAGTATCATCCGTATAACCTTGTTATCATCATCAATAGATTCTATCAAATCATTAACAAAAGGAATTAATTTTTCTTCTTCATCGTCTAACGCAAGTAGCTCCTGTTTGCCTCTTAAAACACTGTGTACCTGACCAAGCAGTCCTTGTTCTTTATCTATAACAGTATAACCAACGAGCCTAAACACATTTTTAGTATCTTTTAAAAACTCTTTATATACATCATTCTCAACACAAACGTCAAAATCCTTAAATTTATCAGCTTCTGTTCTATCATTGATGTTTACGACGCTAATAGTAAGCCCAAGATTTGTTTCTTTCATTTCTTTAATAGTTATTTTTTTTGGAAAAGTACTTTTGGAGAAAAAATAAAGAACTTTGCTGCAAGCGGAGAATAGCCCACTCAGCTCCTTAACAGTTAAAAAAAAGGGGACAATTTTCATATCCCCTTTTATGCCCATTGAACCTTTGATTTTCGCGATTTTTAAGAGCGTGCGCCCAGAAACAACGACATGTTGTTCCATACGTGGCCTAGTCCACTATCTCGAGTATTGACCTCTTTCTTAGCTTGGTTGATGCTGCGCTGAGTATGGTTCTCATCGCACGTGCAGTTTTTCCCTGCTTTCCAATAACCTTACCGAGGTCCTCTTTTGCAACTCTAAGTTCTAAAACGGTAGTTTGCTCTCCTGCAGTTTCGTACACTTCAACTTTGTCTGGGGCGTCAACTAGTGCTCTTGCCATAACGGCCACTAGTTCTTTAAGATCTCCCATTCCCTCCACCTCCATTCGAAAACACGACGGCAGCTACTTTCTGTTAATCAATGAAAAAACCGTCTTAGTTGGTCTTGCGCCGACGCTCAACCAGTACTTAACTCTTTCCATATCAAGAGTAAGCCCATTCTTTACGTTCGGATCATAAGTACCTAACTTCTCAATAAAACGACCATCTCTTTTGAATTCACTATCGGCGACAACTATCTTATAAAAAGGATCACCCTTTGCGCCTTGTCTTGACATTCTAATACAAACACTCATTTTGCTTTCCAGCCTCCTACTTAAAATTGGGAATACCTTTCCTCAGACCTAGTCCTAAATCAGAAATTCCACCTTTTGGCAAGCCTTTCATTAGTTTTTTCATATCGTTGAACGATTTTAGAAACTTATTTACGTCATTTACACTGGTCCCACTACCCAAAGCTATTCTTTTTTTTCTGTTTCCATTAATGATTTCAGGCTTTTGTCTCTCTTTCTTAGTCATAGAATTTATCATTGACTCAATTTTCTTTAATTCTTCATCCGGAGGTGTCAAACCTTTGAGCTTACCTTTAAGCCCAGAGAAACCCGGGATCATAGAAAGTAGACTTTCCATAGAACCTAATTTTTTAAGTTGTTTTATCTGGTCTCTGAAGTCCTCAATATCAAATTCATTTTTCTTTAATTTCTTTTCAAGTTTTTCTGCTTCTTTTTGATCAAATTGCGTTTGTGCTCTTTCTATCAGGGACAACATGTCTCCTAAATCAAGAATTCGGGACGCAACCCTTTCCGGGTGGAAAACTTCCAGGGCATCTGTTTTTTCGCCAAGCCCCATAAACTTAATAGGTTTTCCTGTTGTGTAATAGAGGCTGAGTGCCGCACCACCTCTGGTATCACTATCAAGCTTAGTTAAGACAAAACCACTTAAATTAAGTAGCGAATCAAATTCCTTGGCAACATTTACCGCATCCTGACCTAACATAGAATCTGCAATAAGCAGAATCTCCGTCGGTGAATAATGTTTTTTAAGAGACCCTAATTCCTGCATAAGCTCATTATCTATATGCAATCTTCCCGCTGTATCCACAATTAGGACATCATTTTGATTTTTCCCGGCAAATGTTTTTGCTTCATTTACAGCATCTATAGAAGTTTTTTTGTTAGCTAAATAGCAATCAATTTCTGCAGACTTTGCAAGAATGCTAAGTTGTTCTACAGCAGCAGGACGCGCAAAGTCCGTTCCAACAAGAACAGGTTTTCTACCCATTGTTTCTTTAAGATAACGTGCTAACTTTACGGCGGTGGTAGTTTTACCAGAACCTTGTAGTCCTACAAGCATTATAATTGCCGGCGTACCGCTTAAACTCAATGAACTTGAATTTTTACCAAGTAAGTCTGTCAGCGATTCATGCAATATCTTTAATAACTGCTGTTGTGGAGAAAGGGCTTTATGTATCTTTTGCCCAATAGCTTTTTGTTTTGCATCGTCTAAGAATTTTGTAACAGCATCATAGTGAACATCCGCTTCCAATAAAGATAAACGTATCTCTTCAAAAACAGAGTCTATATTTTTTTCGTTTATAGTCCCCTGCTTTTGCAGTTTGGAAAAAAGTTCGTTAAAGCCATTTACAAGTTTATTAAACATTAGTGCACAAGAGTTAATACAAAAACTATCAACGTGTCAACCCCAGCTTTGAGGTCGCTGGTGTCAAAATTATAGTTTGACAGGTACGGCATATAAGCCTTATAAGGTTTATAAGTGCACCACTAGCTCAACTGGATAGAGCATCGGTCTTCGAAACCGGTGGTTGGGGGTTCGACTCCCTCGCGGTGCACCAAAATTCGAAATGAGGTTTGTTTTTTGCCATTCTTTAAAAATCAAGGAATAAACCTTTACTATGATATCTCAGGTAATGGTCCTCCTCTTTTTCTCATAAACGGGCTTGCCGGAGATACAAGGCAATGGAAACTGCTCATCGATAGAATCAAGACATCATTTCAAATTATTAGTTACGATATGCGTTGTGCTGGGCAAAGTGATAAACCTGATAAACCTTTTTCGATCGAAGATGTTACCAACGAAGTGTACAGCCTCATACGGTATTTGCGATACGATAAAGTTTTCGTGCTCGGTTTTTCGATGGGCGGTATGGTGGCAATGAACCTTGCTCACAAATATCCGGATAATATTCTCAAAATATTTCTTGTTTCGACAACACCATCCTTAAAGAGGCCATATCCTCTTTCATATGAAACAATGAGTATGCTTCGCCGCACCGATATATCACCTGCCTTGCTCACTCAGGTTTATGAATCCATTTTCGGAAGTAAATATAAAGAGACTATATCTGTAGACGCTTTCATAAATTCTCGAATAAACGATGATAACCCTCAGCCTGCGTTTGCGTATTTACAGCAACTAAAAGCAGTAGAGTCCTGCGATCTTTATGCAGAAGCAGATAAAATATCAGTTCCGGCAATAATAATCGCTGGCGAAGAAGACAAGCTCATTCCATCCGAGAATTCTATTTGGCTAAATGATCATCTAAAAAATTCGAAATTATATACATACAAGGGAATAGGTCATATGGTTCCGCTTGAAGCTCCAGATAAATTGGAAGATGTGTTGGTCTCAAGCAAATAATCGCAACTTTTATTGATACTTTAACTGTGATAAGGTAGTTCTCGTAGTATCACCGATCTTCAATCTTTATCTTGGCTTGATTTCTTTTATCCAGCCAAACTTATCTTTAACTTTACCGTATTGAATGCCAGTTATTACGTCGTAGATTTTTTGAGTCATTGGACCGGTCTTAAAGTTATTCATAACATATGATTTTTCCTTATAGCCAAGTTCTCCAACAGGACTTATAACGCAAGCAGTTCCGCTACCAAAGCATTCTGTTACCTTACCTGATTTTATACCTTCACATATTTCTTCTATTGGTATTCTCTTTTCCTCAACAGTGTAACCAAGATCTTTTGCAACAGTTATAACAGAGTCCCTTGTTACTCCTCTAAGAATGCCACCAGTAAGTTCAGGTGTAATAAGTTTCCCGTTTTCTACAAAGAACATATTCATTGTTCCAACTTCTTCTGCATATTTCATTTCTTGACCGTCTAACCATAGAACCTGCGAAAAGCCCTTTGCCCTTGCGTCACTCATTGCTTTTAAACCAGCGGCATAATTTCCTCCGGTCTTTGCTTCCCCCATACCACCCTTTACAGTACGAACGTATTTATCGCTAACCCATATTTTTACAGGATTAAAACCTTCTGGGAAATAACACCCAGCTGGAGAATCTATTATAAAGAATATATATTGCTCACCGGATCTTACACCAAGTATAGGATCTACAGCGATCATTGCTGCTCTTAAATATAGAGAATGACCATATTCCTGAGGTATCCAATCCCTTTCTTCCCAAACAAGTTTGTCCAACGCCTCCATGAAAACTTTCTCATCTACAGTAGGCATGCAAAGACGAGCTGCAGAAAGATTGAATCTTTTTATATTCATTTCCGGACGGAACAGAACAATCCGTCCATCTTCCCATTTATATGCTTTTTGTCCCTCAAATATTTCCTGCCCATAATGAAAGACCAACGCTGCTGGCGACAAGACAAAAGGTTCATGGTTCTTTACTTGGGCATCGTACCAACCCTTATCCTTGCTATAATTCATCGTAAACATCTTATCTGTAAAAGTAGTCCCAAATCTTGCATCACAAGATTTAGATTTTAAACCTGATTGTGCTTTCTTTATGTAATTAATTCTTATCTCCATGACTTAATCCCAGCCTCCTTGTGTTCCTGTCTTAAATAGAAAACCGACTCTAAATAACGCATCCCACATATCATCTACACCTGTTCTCCCGCTAGCAAGTGATTTACCAAAAACAGGATGATACCTAACAAGTAAACCAATCCTAAACATGCTTCCTAGTGCAACATCTAATCCACCACCGACGTTAAAACCAAATGCAGTTGCTGAATCTGAAACACCAGAAAAATTCACAGAGTTATGATAAAAACCTACACCCGTCGTAAGATACGGAAGCAATTGATCAAAAGACATTCCAAACTTTAAAGCAAGAGTTCCATAGCTAGCATTAGAGCTGTTGCCTCCATTACTATGAGGCGAATATATCATATTAAAATCAAGATCGAAAAGATCAGACGCTGCATAACTTAAATACCCACCAAAACCAAAACCGTTAGAACCATATACACTCATCCCAGGACCTGTAAATCCGACCTGTCCAATATCCGCACCAAATGAAAAATCTCCCTGGTCAGCAGAAGCGGATCCAATCAAAAAACACGTAATGAATAAAAATGTAAAAAAAGATCTTTTCATTAATCAACGACCTCCTTTCTTCTTTTTTCTTCCTCATGTTGTTTTATTTTATCTTCAAGTTCAACAACACGTTGTCTTAGTGTTAATATCTCTCTTTCCAATTTTAGTCTTTCCTTATTTGCTGAATGTCGCATTTTTTCTATTGTAGTCTTAAAATATTCTTCCATTCTTGTTCCAAAATCCTCAAACTTTACAGCGTCTTTGTTCGTCTTAAGGTATTTTTTCATGTCATTCCAAAACACTTTATTATTGTCAACAAGTTGACCAACCCATTTTTCTGCTTCTTCCAAACCCGTTTTTACGGAATCAGTTGAATTAACTATAAAATCAGTAAGAGTTCCTGTTTTAATAACGGATTCAAGAATGCTTGAATTAGAGCTGTATCTTTGTTTTTTCTCTGCCTCTAGAACAATAAGCGCAAGAGTAGAGCTGGTAATATCATCACCAGTTTTATTATCTATTATACGAACAGAGATACCATTCCTTATATGGTTCGCAACTTCTTCTATGGTAACATAACGGCTAAGCTCTGTGTCATAGAGCTTTCTGTTGCCATACCTTTTGATAACCCTGCTGTTATTGTTAAGCTCTCCGCTCATATTTTACCTGGTTTTACGCTTCCAGAACCTCTTTAAGACTCCATAGATATCTATACAAAAGACCAGGGCAAGAATAACCCCTAATGTTACTATCTCTGGGGTTCCTGGAATCATGTCTATTGGCAAATGCATATCCTCTTCTTTTATTTTTTACGGCTTATGATGTCAAGTGCTAAAGGTATTACCATCATCTGCCGATAAGTTCGTTAATGAACAGGATCTTTATTACATTATTATCAATGTTATCTTGCAATTTTTCTTTTGCTGCCGACGACCAATCGTACTTTCACTATATAATCGCAGAAGAAAGAAGACTTGACGGAGATGCACTTGGTGCCCTTGACGAATACAAAGAAGCATCTATACATGATAAGGATTCTGCGGAGTTAAAGGCCAAAATAGCATCTGTATACCTTGAGATCGGAGAACAAGAAAAAGCAGAAAAGGAAATAACCGAGGCGTTAAAGCTTAAAAACAGATCATATGGAGTATTAAGCACATATTTAAATATTCTTTTATCTACAAAAAATTATACACAAGCATTAAAGACCTGTGAAGAGATACTGGCATTGGACTCAGAGAATAAAGAAGCAATTAATTATAAAATTGCACTCTTGATAGAACTTGGCAAAAAAGAGGAAGCATTCGGGTTCGTAAAAAAATATGCAAAAGAAAACCAGACAGAAGATTTTCCTCATTATTACCTTGGATTAATGGCCTATGAGGCAGGACATCCCCGAGAAGCAGAAAAAGAATTCTTAACAGCGATATCTCTTAACCCAGAACATGAACCTTCTATAATTACATTAATGCTAATGTATGAAAAGATATACTCTGGAGAACAATTATTAAGTAAACTTGAACAACTTTCTGTTAATACAGGTGGTAACAACGATGATCTAAACAACAGAATAATCATGGTTAATATTAAACTTGGAGGTAATGTCCATTTAAACAAAGCTGTAGAATATCTTAATCAAGTTTATGGAGAACACCCTCTTCCATACATCGCCATAGAAAAGTCCTCCTTATATGACAGAATAGAAAACAAAGAAGCCGCAATAAATGAACTAACAGAAGCAATAAAGAACTATCCTAAAAATGAAGCCCTCATATTCGCTCTGGCAATACTTTTTGATAAATACGGACAAAAAGAAAATGCTCTAAGAACAATGGAAAAACTTATTGAAATAAACCCAAATAATTCAGAAGTATTGAACTATATAGGATATAGCTACGCTGACAAGGGAGTAGAACTAAAAAAAGCACGTGTATTGCTGGAAAAGGCTCTCAAACTTTCTCCTGACGACCCTTATGTTTTAGATAGTATTGCATGGCTTAACTATAAAGAAGGGAAACTAAGTGCCGCAAAATTAGAGACAGAAAAAGTCGCTGAGTTAATACAGCAAAAAAGCATTTTTGAGGTCGAAATACTAGAGCACATGTTCGTCATATATAAAACAGTAAACGATGTCGAAGGACAAACGAAAATAAAGAAACTTTTGACAGATATGTTGAATTCGAAAAAGTACAATGATAAAAAGGACTCTATAAGGAAGTTTTTAGAGCGTATTAATGAAGAACCACAAAGAAGTCCTGCAAGTATTAAAAAGTAAATCTACCCTTCTGTTTATAATTCCATTGTTAACAGTTCTCTTTTCTTGTGCTCACAATTTTAATCATCGTGAGGTTAAATCTTACCAGGGAACAATAGAACAGGTCTTAAAAGTTAAAATAACCCACAAAAAAGAGAAAGAAAAACTAACAGTATATGCAAGCGTTAACAGAGAAAAAAAGCAAGCTATCCTTGACGGTGTTGGAAAATTTGACAAACATGTTTTTACTCTAGAGGTAAAGGCTAACGGGTACTCATTTACCGACCACATAAATAACAAACAGGAAAATGGTTTATTAAAAGATTTTGAATTCGTTCCTTTGGATGAAGAAACCCTTTTCACAAAAATAGATATCAACAACAAGCAGCCAATAATTATAGAGAACAAAGAAAAAGCCCTTTATATAGAAATAACCGTACTCGAGCAACGAGGAACAAAATGACCTCAATTTACGTTGGAATACCTTTTGTACTAATGCTGCTGAGCATCGCTATTATCCCCTTAATAAATCAAAAATGGTGGCACAATAACTTTCCGAAAGTAAGTCTTGTAATAGGACTTCCTGTTGCTATCGTTATTGCTTTTATAAACTGGCATTGGTTATTTAGTACCTTTATAGAGTATGCGTCCTTTATCACACTACTTGCCTCTCTTTTTATAATCAGCGGAGGAATCCTTTTAAAAGAGAATTTAAAGGTTTCGCCTGTAACAAACGGTTTCGTCTTGCTTATTGGAGCTGTACTGGCGAATTTAATAGGAACCACCGGCGCAGCAATGCTTTTAATAAGACCCCTAATACGGTTAAACAAAGAACGAGAAAAAAAGACTCATGTAATAATCTTTTTTATATTTATTGTAGCAAACATCGGTGGGTGTTTAACGCCACTAGGAGATCCTCCTTTATTCCTTGGATTTCTTAAGGGAGTCCCTTTTTTGTGGACGTTAAAATTATTTCCAGCATGGGTTTTAAATAATGGAATATTAATAATTTTATTCTTTTTTATCGACTATACCTTGTTAAAAACAGAAAAAATGAAAAATCATATTTCTAAAAAAGGAGCGCTGGTCCAGATAGTAGGAAAAAGAAACCTTATATTTATTGTAGGCGTTATCGCGGCAATGATACTTTATGCAGAACTTCCTAAAGAAATGGATTCAGCATTAAAGAATATTATCCAGATAATTGTTATGACCAGCATGGCGGCCTTATCATGGAAATATACGCCAAAAAAATACAGAACAGAAAACGGCTTCACATGGTTCCCTATAAAAGAGGTCGCAATACTTTTTGCTGCAATATTTGCAACGATAATACCTGTGTTAAAACTCTTGGAACTTAGAGGAGCAGAACTTGGCATAACAGAACCATATCAATTCTTTTGGACAACTGGACTTTTGTCTTCATTTCTTGACAACGCACCAACGTATTTAACCTTTTTCTCTTTAGCAAAGGGACTAACGACACAAAGTATGGTTCCAGATGCATTATTAATGGCTATCTCTATGGGTGCTGTTTTTATGGGAGCTAACACTTATATAGGAAATGGGCCAAATTTTATGGTGAAATCCGTAGCGGAAGCTTCCGGTATTAAAATGCCTTCATTCTTTATGTACATGTTGTGGTCTTTGTTTATACTTATACCAATATTCTTATTGAACACCTTTGTTTTCTTCGCATAAAAAGTAGGAGTTCTCATGTTTAAAAAATTGCTCATAGCTATTTTAGTCATATACATCGTCATCACCAGTACATACTTTATATACAAATATATTCCCTATATTGAGAAGTTCCTAAAAGGCAGTTCGGCACAAACACAAACAGAAGAACCCACTAAAGAGGTAAAAACTCCAGAAAAAGAGTGCGAAAGTTTTGCAATAGGACATATTGCTATAGACAATTTTCGTGTACAAACAAGATTTCTTGCATCAGCATCGGACCACGATACGGTATTTCAGCAGAACGATCTTCAAAAAGCCCTTGCAACACTTAGCTGCGATAAAGCAAAACAGAAAGCACTTATATATTACGATTCAAAGCCGGTCGCTATTGCAAGCATAGAAAGTTTTGACTACTCTAAACCATTGGCCGAAAATTCTGAAATAAAACCTGAATTCTACACTGTTCTTAAAGTAGAAAAAAAATTAGCAGATTTTCCAGACAATGGTTATGTTATAGCTGTTTATGACTATTACGACAGTAGAATGGATTTTTATAACTCTGTTGACAAAAAAATAACAGAAGATGATGAAAAACTTATAGCAGGAAGCTGTGACACTATTTATTACCAGGTAATAGGAAAAGACCCACAAAAGACAGAAATAGAATACGCGGCTATAAAAACCCCGTTGAACATGAGTGGAATGAAATCATTATCCGTTCTGGCATCATGGATGGACAAAAGTTTACCAAAAGGGGTTAATTACAACGCAATATTTAATCTTCATATCAAAAAAGACGGAAGTGCCTCTAGGCACCCGTTATTTCCAATAACAAAAGTAAGGAATTCTAGTTTTCATCTATTTCAAATTTTAGACTTAAATAACGACGGATATAAAGAAACTGTTGTAAGAAAGAACAGGGATAGCAACGACACCTTCACTGTTTATTATTACGATAGAGATAAAGATGCTTATTTCCAGGAAGAGGAAGGAGACCAGTCAGGAGAATAACAAAGGATTCCGTTAGTAAGTCTTTTTTCTCCTGTACCATCATTATTTATAAAATAGATATCTGAACCGCCATGTCTTGTTGACGTAAACACAAGATGTCTACCATCAGAAGACCAAGAAGGATCTTCGTTATTGCCGCTGTCTATGGTCAATCTTTCAATGCTATTTCCCGTTGGAGAAACAAGAAAAACATCAAAGTACGCTCTTTTTTTACCAAGAGGATTATCTAAACCAGCAAAAGCGATCCTGTCTCCCGCTGGCGACCACGATGGAGAAGAATTGTAATATCGTGAAAAAGTAAGCCTTGTCTGTTTCTTTGTATTAAGGTCCATACGATACAATTCCGGATTACCAGTTCTTGAAGAAGAAAACACCAAAGATTTTCCGTCAGGAGAAAAACTTGGCTCAACATCCATACCTGGATTCTGGATTAAAGAACTTACTGTCTCGTCATCAATATTGTAAAGAAATATATTCGGACTTCCATCTTTGCTGGAGGTAAAAGCAATTGTTTTCCCATCAGGGGACCATGCGGCACCACTGTTCTGTCCCTGAAAATTTGCTATCAGTTTTTCTTTGTCCCTCTTAACGTCATATAAATAAAGATTTGGATTCATTAATCGTCCTTTACCACTATACCTAGTTTGTGCATATCTAGTATAGGCTATATAGCGACCATCTGGCGACCATGTAGGAGACACCATAATCGTTTTATAAGATGTTACCTGTTTAATACGTCTACCGTCATAATCCATTATAAAAAGATTTTTGTTTGACTCTTTTAATCTTTTTCCTATAAAAGCAATTTTTGTGTCGAAGATACCTTTTTGCCCTGTTAGACGATAATAAACCTGATTGGATATCATGTGTGCTGTGTCTATTACGCGGTCACTAATCTTAAAGTTATCATAGAAAATTTCTTCGTTTGTTCTAAGACTTGTTAGTTTTGCATTAATTGATCTTCTTTGAAAATCCATTGTCAAAAAATATTCTGCTCCACTTACCTTCCAAGCCCCTATATCCGTTTTTTTCTCTTCTGATGGATACAAATCTTTTGATAAAAGCATTAAAACATTAGAAAAAAGCATGTCTGATGACAGAACATCCTCAAGTTCCTTTATTTGCGGACAAGTTTCCAACAAACATCTCGAGTTAAAAGCCAATACTGGTTTTTTGAATTCAGGTTCGCCTATCTTAATATATATTCTTCCGTCCGCGAGCAACAGCGAAGGCAATAATATTGATAATATAAAAAAGGACTTAAATATTTTCATCGTCATTAAAGTTTTTGTAAAGCGTACAAAACGCCATAATTAGACAAGAAATATATTATATTCCCATCAACTACAGGATCAGCAAAGACTCCTGTACCAGAATTAAATTCTCCTGAATACCTGCCATTTTCTTTATTAAAAAACATAACGCCGCGCTCAGAAGAACCAACGACCAAATAATCCCCGACTATTGCTGGCGCTGTAGGAATACCGCTTTTCAATTTAGCACTCCACTTAATCACCCCGTTATTAATATTGATCGAATACAAAAGTCCTTCATTAGAAGAAAAATAAACGGTATCTCCATCTACTTTTACCGACTTCGCACTACCATCCTTTATACTCCATATCTCCGCACCTGTTCTTCTATCCAAACAATAAAGATTGCCGTCATAAGAAGGAAGTAAAATAATCTTCTCGTCTATGTACGGTGTTGCATCGACATCCTTGAACTTTGTTCTTGATATAAGTTTCTTTTCAAAAACAATGCTGCCGCTCTGCATATTAATGCCAAGAAAAGAGCCATCAGAGAAGCCAACATAAACATTATCTTCATAACATACAGGAGAAGAGCTCCATTTAACTACCGGCCTATTAACTGGAAAATCTTTTTTTACCGTCCAAAGGACTTTACCAGTCGTTATATCCAGCGCATACAGCACGTCATTACTACCTAGGACAAATAGTCTTCCGTCACTCGTACTTGGAGTAGAAAAAACAGGAAACCCTGTTTTGAACGACCATAAATAATCACCGGTCCTATAAGAGAACGCTTTTATTTCTCCATCATTATTACCAAAATATAAAACGCTCTGATAATACAACGGCGTAGATTCCATACCCCTGCTATTATGAATAACCCTTTTAACAGAACCAAGGTTTTTGTCTACAACGATCATATCTGAATCGCTGACACCCTGAAAAAGATCCTCTCCAACAATTAAAGGCGATGATGATTCATGTCTTTTTGATCCAAATTGAAGATCTTTAAAAACATCAACATACCAAAGATGGATAAAACGAATATCCTTATTGGCGACGACATCACTTTTATTCGCACAAGACACAAACACAATAACTAAAAGAAAAGATGCTATGACATGATTAAACAACCGGGTCATAAAGAAGCCTTAGCGGTAGATGCTTGTCTTGCATAATCTGTATCTGGATACGCTATAATTATTGCTTCATATGTAGCAAGCGCATTACTTTTATCACCTAAATTTTGATAACATCTTCCAGCGCCTAAAGAAGCAACAGCAGAATAAGAACTCTCTTTGTTGTCCTTTATTTTATTAAACGCCTCTAGCGCGCCTTTATAATCTGACTTATTCTCCTTTGAGTAGGCAAGGCCCAATATTGCCAATTCTTTAACAAGACCATTACTCTTATCCAAGACCCTTTCATAATTCTTTATTGCAGAATCCCATTCTTTCTTGTTGTAATAAAGTTCACCAAGCATATATGAGGCTTCCATTCCAGCATCTGTATTACCAAGCTTACTCATATTTTCCTCTATGATTTTAATAACAGAACTAGGGTCATTAGTATTTAATGTTTGTATCTGTTTCGCTATTTTATAGAATTCTTTCCTCGCATTTTCTTGTCTAGTATCGTGAATGTAGTTAAAAATAGTGATTGCTGCTGTAATACCTACAACTATTGCTGAAAGTATCAGGTATAGCTTCACATTGTGTCTTAAATACTTAACAAAACTAAGCATAGACCTAAAGAACTTGTCCGGAGACTTGATATCCTTGATAGAAAGTTTATTAGACATGTGTACACCGCCTTATCTTTTTTGTTTGATATTATGCCACACAAAAGTCTTTGTCAAAACCTGATTGCCCTTACTAGCTCCGTATGTTAGATTTTAAGTAAAGGGAGCCTAGATGAAAAAAGCTTTCGTCCTTTTGCTTGTATTTTTTGCTTCATTAAGCACTGTCTACGCCCAGGAAATACCTGGCGTAAGTACGGAGCAGCCTGCTGCGCCACAAGAGGCTACTACAAAAACAAAATCAACAGATGGTTACTATGCAGACCCTTTTTCTGACCTTGCTGAACTAGAGAGCCAAGAAGAAGAAGAAGAGGAAGAAGCATTAGACAGGTTTTATGGTTATGGAAGGATTTTCCATATAGACCTATATGGAGGAATGGACTACTTAAGAGGCCCAATGTCCTACATATATCATCGTGGCTGGCTAATAGGAGGCAGAATATCATATTTTCTTGACTGGGACCTTGCACTCACCGTCCATACCAGTCTAGGAAAAGCATCAATGGAATTTGCAAACCCTGTAACATCAGACAACTACCCAACATTTACAGGCTCAGCAACGTTATTTAATATGGGATTAGGCTTAAAGTATTATTTCAATTTCCACGATATTTCTCGCGCTATAGCATACATAAACCCAGCGATAACTCTTGGTGCAGAAATGTCTATAATAAATGATTCCTTAGATATGTCAGACATCCCTTCTACTCTAAGCGTAAGTGACCCTTCTCATAAAATGATCGCACCAGGACTTTTCTTTGGTCTAAGTATTGAATTTCCTATATTCAGAAAATCGGTCTACCTTGGTGGAGATTTTATTTATCACCTAAGCTATTTTCCTGCAAAAAACAGCAAGATCCCTGCTAACGACCCTCATTTCGGAAGTCTAAACTATAGCGGAACATATATGACACTTGGCGGAAGCTTTATTATCAACCTTTAAGTTCTTTAAAAAAATCTTCTGCATTCATTATTTTAACATCGCTAACTTTTATATTCTGTTTACCATTTATTTCCGGATTTTTATATTTATTAAAAATCCTTACATATGCTTTTGTGCTTTGAGCCGCCCCTTTTTTAGCCAGAGGAGTTATTATACACCAAAAAAGTTCCTTCCCTGTACTCGGATCTTTATAGTGTATGCCGTAATGAGTTGGCGTCTTAAAAAAATCTGTTGTTATCCCTTTTGTGTAAAGAGCAGAATATAAAAGAGAAGCGTAATGTTGACTATCAGGAGTATGTTTTCCGTCGACAGCTTCAACAAAAGAAGTTGCCTTTGGCTTATTGGCAGTACACTCATAGAACGTTTTAACTAGTACGTTATGTATTTTTTCTATTGTCTTCTCCACCTCTTTTAAAGAGGGTGGAGTGTTTGCTGGGGCAGGAATATTATTTTTTACGTTCTCTATAAATCCTTCAAAGTTTTTATGACTGATATTTGGGTGAGTAGTTTCCTGAAATAAAAAATTACTATAGAACGCTCTGTTTGGAGAAACTTCCGAATAAGCCCCAGAGTAGGTCAAAACAGTTAATATGGTCAAGACCCAATACATAAATAAGATATATTCAATCCCTTGTAATGCGTCAACACTAAAACCTGTTGAAATTAAGGAAAAAACACCCTATTATGCTTACCCATTATGGAACATAGCAGAAATCAAATAACCGCGTTCAGAATTTGCGAAAAAATACCTCTTAAAACCCTAAACAATATAGAGGAAGTTCTTAGATCAGAAATAACGTATAGATCCCCGGACCAAATAGAACTAAAAAAAGACGAGTCAACAATATATATCTTCAACTTTGGAATTATCGCATTCTTTAACTTAGATCATGACGATCAGGAAGAAACACTAACAAGGTTTTTGAGTGAATTCTCCTCTGTAATAACAGGAATAGAACAGGACATATCTTCTGTATCCGATAGCGTGAAAATACGTTTCGGAGAAGAGAACAAAATCGACTTTGACAGCATCTATCTTACAGCGGCGGAAGACGATTATTTGAGAATAGTTGCATTAATATTATCGCACAGTGTTATGTTGGATTATTACGAGCACCATGTAGACAATCTTCTGGAATTATCTACGGCCCAACTAATAGAAAGTAAAAAAAGCGGCTGGATACCACGAGGAGTAAAAAAACTAAGGAACTTCCTTGTAGAATGTATGCAGACAAAACAAAACATAATAACGAACCTTTTTGTATTGGACGCACCTGAAGAAGTTTGGGAAAGCCCTGAGTTGGATAAACTATACCAGGGCACAAGAAAAATGTTCGATATCTCGTTAAGATTTAAAGCACTGGATTACAAACTTAAGCTAATACAGGAAAATCTGACAATGATACTTAACATGGTCTCTTCCAGAAGCGGATTCTGGATGGAACTACTGATCGTGCTAATGATCTTGTTCGAAATATTAATGGCTATTGCTAGACTCTCTTAAGAAAAATGTAATTTATTAAACATCCGTCCCGTAAAAAAATGCGTTCAAAAGGCGTAACATACTCCTTCTGCTCTCTAATAGAGCAATGAAAGTCCCTGCTTAAAACCTGTACTTCTAATATTTTTTTAATTTCCTCATCATAAAAAACCCGTAACATATGCAAAAAATAGTCGTCATTATCTGTCCTTATTTTTATAAAACCGTCTTTTCTTATTTTAGAGGCAAGTGCCATAACATATTTTTTTTGTATTAAGCGATTTTTCTTTTGTTGTGTTTTAGGCCATGGATCAGGAAACAAAACAAAAACACCATGCAATTTATCGTCATCAAAAAGTAGAGGGATCTCTCTGGCATTCATACTAACAACGACGCAGTTCTTTAATCCTGCCTTCTGTATCTTTAAAGCAGTTCTATGGACTTCTTTGTATTGAAACTCAAAACCAATATAAAAATTGTCAGGATTTTTAGAGGCTATATCTGTTAAATATTCCCCGTTACCACAGCCAATATCTAATATTAAAGGTAATGGGTTTTTGTTAATAAGTGTCGTAATGGAATTTTTATCAAAGACAATTCCGTTAAATTCCTTAACCTTTTCGATATAAGGATTAGAAAAACGTTTATTTATCAATGTGCCTATCGAGCCACACTTTGAATTTATTGAACTCTTTGTAAGGACCAATAAGCCCTTTAAGGATATCCAAGCTAACTGGAACCTCATTCTTGTTCTTATCGCCATCCCAGTATTTGAACTTGGAAACGCCCATAAAAACAGATCTGCACCAGCTGTCCAGAGCCTCTAAAAGCCATGGCGGAAGGTTACTTTTTCTAACCTCGTGGAGATAGTCCTGGAGTTCTTCTCTAACCTCTGCAATTTTCATCGTCGCTCCTCTCCAATAACTTGTTATTGTATTTTTTTTATAATCCATATAGGCTAAAAAGTAAATGCGATACTTAAACCCCTTGTTTTGCTTATACAGCCTTTTTGTGCGGGCTATTTCCAGAGTGTATATCCCCACTGTGCTTAGGCCATTTGTATACAATTTCTTTGGTAAAAACTGTCTTAGAATGAATCCTAAAGATTTTCAGGAAAGCGGGTATGAGCTGTATGAATTTTGTAACATCAGTGAGTTTTTTTCAAGACCAGTAAAAACAAGTGCCAGACCAGTCGGGAACAAGGACATCGTCTCTCCATGTGATGGTAAAATACTCGAACAAGAAAAAGTCATTGATGGGACTATTATTAGAGTTAAAGGCACAAGTTATAATCTTCAAGGACTTCTTCAAGATGTATCATTAAGCACAAAATATAAAAATGGTTCGTACGTAAACATTTATCTTTCACCAAAAGATTATCATCGTTTTCACGTTCCATGTGACGGAGAAATAACTTATATTCAACGTATCCCTGGGTGTTGTTTACCGGTGAACAGACTCGGAAGAAAAGTAAAGAACCTGTATGCTCTAAATGAACGAGTAATCGTCCAAATATCAAACGCTAAATTTAGTGTGTGTCTTGCAATCGTAGGTGCTGCTGCTGTAAGAGGAATAAAAATATTTAAGATACTTGGTGATACAGTGCACAAAGGAGACATGCTTGGAATGTTTGAACTCGGATCATCCATCGTTCTTTTAACTGACGTAAACATAGGTAATATTAAAATCGAGACTGAAATTAAAGCGTGTTTGAATATTTAATACCAATATGCATTCAAAGATATACTAATGGAACAACAATAGGGTCACGACTTAAGGCTTATTTTTTTAGTTATGGTCTTTGTTCGCTACAATTCATAAGGTCCGCCGTTTTATATTGGCTAGCCCTAGCTTGGGGCAAGCTGTCGTTAAACAGATGCTTTAAACGTCGTCAGACCTAAGAATTGTTACGCTCACTTCGACAATAACTAAAAAAACAAGCCTTAAGTCATGCCCCTTAAAACATTTAAGTTAGTATATCTTTGAATGCATATTGGTATAAGTTATTTATTTTTATTGTTTTATAAATTCAACTCTATAACTAGACGTTTCAACATTAGGAATTATTTTTAAATCAGACCCTCCAGAAGTAATAACAAACGTCCCATCTGGATTAAGCGTTTTAACATTGAAGTCAATAAACATATCATAGCCCTTACCGAGAGTAATATCGTAAACACTATCTATTTTACCTTTTTCATTAAACTTAATCTTTATAGAATATAATTTATCTGATGAGAACAATTCTATTTGTGTCAATCTCCGTAATTCAAGTTCAACTTTTGCAATATCCCTAATGGACTTGTAATTTGTTGCATGTTCTGGGTCCAGCTTAAATGCCTCGTCATAATCAGCTATTGCTCCGGCATAATCTTTCATCACTTCTTTTACAATTCCCCGAGCAGTGTAGCTATCTGCATCTTTGGGGTTTAAGTAAATAGCTCGGTCTAAATCTGCTTTTGCTCCGATATAATCTTTCTGATAATATTTTGCAAGACCACGATTATTGTAGGCACTTGCATCTTTTGAATTCAGCTCAATAGCTTTATCAAAATCAGTTACTGCTCCTGCGTAATCCTCCAGGGCATATTTTGCAAGTCCGCGGTTATTGTATACTGCTACATTTTTTTGGTCTAGCTCGACAGCCCTGTTGTAAGCGGTTATTGCCCCAACATAATCTTTCGCATTCTTTTTTGCATCTCCTCGATCAGAATAAAATCGAGAATAAAAAGCGTTACTCCCCGGAATAACTTCTATACAATTACTGTTGTAGTACGTGTTTTCGTCATCCCACGGTTCTCTTCCAGCAGTCGTTTCCCAATTAATATAAGAACCATCACTAAATTTCCACCTAAGAAGCATATGACCAGTCCTGTCTATGTCACTAGGACAATCCAGTAAAACCACAGGAAGGTCTCTATCGGTAAGTTCAAATATTTCCAGGTAAACAAAACTGGATGTATTACAATCAAAAGTAAGCTTGTCAGTATTAGGACCAGGAGTAAGAGCCTCGCTTAAAGTTGTTACATCTTCTTCTTTTTTAGAGAACTTCACTTTATCTTTTGTAAAAACATCAATATGAATCGCGCTAAGAATCCCTCGTGCAGCCTCTGGTTTTAACGAAATATCTTTATATTTTGATATTATACTAGCAAGATTGACATCTTTTATTGCAGGTAAAATCAATTCGTTCAAAGCAAGCATATTAGCATTGTAGGTTTCATTAAAAATATCCATAGATCCACTAGTTTCAATCGCTAGCCCCGTCTCCACGAAAGTATGAGTCTGTTCTGCAAAAAGGCTTTTGGAGCCCATAAGAACTAATAAAAGGAATAATAATGTTAGCATTTTTGGCATATACATCACTATTATAAGCAAATACTGTGCCTGCCCAAAACGCCAGTTATTCTAGCGTGTTAGCCTAATAACAAAACCCCTTCGACTGTCTATTTAGGAGACACCTGTTAAACGTTCTACAGCATCAATATTTAACAATTTTTTATTTACTCTTTTCTTTTTCCAATAAGTCTTGCAATTGTTCCCTATCTTCTTCCGGTATATCGACGATATCTGGTTTTACTTTTTTAACCTTAACTTGTTTTTTATGTTTTATTGCTTCTTGTTTAACAGGCTCTACTTTTTTTGTGTCTTTCTTAACTGATTTTAGAGCATCATCAGCAGGAACTTCATCTTCCATTTCTGCATCGCTACTAGCAGTCATAGATTTAAAATATTCTGCGACGTAGGTTTTTAGTTTTCTACCTCTGTACTCTGCCTGCAATATAAGCAGCACCACCAACGCAGCAATTAATAATTTAAATAAAAAGCCTATTATTTTCAAAACACAACCCTCCTTATATTTAACTAATAAGAGCCACCACTCTTAAGCTCATCAAGAACAAGTTTGGAAACCGCTCTTAACGCATCAAAAACCCCGTCTCCCTTTGTGGCTATGGTTTCAAATTCTGGTCTCGAATGAGTGTTTAATACAGCCCTTAGTTCATCTAAGCTAAGTATCCCTCCAATATCCCTTTTGTTGTACATAAAGACCATTGGCAGAGTTTTAATATCATAGCCATAATCGTCTAAATGCTCTTCTAATTTTTGTAATGATTTTTTATTAGCATCCAACCTTTCTCTTTGTGAATCCGCAACAAAAATTACTCCATCAACGCCCTTAAGAATAAATTTTCTACAGGACTCAAACAATACTTGTCCAGGCACGGTGTAAAGATGAAACCTTGTTCTAAATCCATTTATCTCGCCAAGTTCTAGTGGTAAAAAATCAAAAAAAGCGGTCCGTTTATCTTCTCCATCCACAGCTATAAGTTTTCCTCTTATTGCAGGATCTGATGCTTCATATATATGTTTTAAAGACGCTGTTTTACCACTTAGCCCTGGACCGTAGTAAACAAGTTTACAATTTATTTCTTTAGAAGAATAATTTATAAAAGACATCTCTAAACACCCTTGAATAAGGTTCTTACATCTTCTGCAAAATTTTTAAGATCAGAAGTAATATCTAATAAATCCACTTCTTTTGGATAAAAGACAACAAGAAAAAATCTTTCATTTAGCTTTGCCAGCACAAAGCCGCCTTTTGCGCCTTTTGTAAATGTAAAAAAAGTCTCATCTAAGAGTCCTGTAAAGAATTTTAGGACTTGTTGAGTATCTGCGCAAGATTTCCTTAACATCTCAGAAGCCGCCCTTACATCTACATTACCGCATTCTGCTGCTACATCACCTAGGTTATCCATGATAGCAAGCCCTGAAGCATTCGTAGACATAAAAATATTCTCTATTAAAAAAGAAAGTTTTTCAGAAAAAGGCTTTAACATATAACATCCTGCCTTTCTTCTAACGCTCTACATAAAGTTGTATCATCGACGTAATCTATGCTCGCTCCGGCAGGGACACCCCTTGCTAATCTAGAAACCTTTATATCAAGGCCTGCGACAAGTTTAGCGATATAAAGAGTTGTCGCATCACCTTCCACACTAGAATTAAGAGCGACAACAATCTCTTCCGGTTTTTCTTTTCTGATCCTTTCTATAAGTTCATTTAGTTTGATATCGTCAGGACCGATCCCGTCCAACGGAGAAACGACGCCATTAAGGACATGGTAACGCCCATTAAAATCGCCTCTCTCCATAACAAACACATCCTGTGGGCGTTCTACAACACAAAGATATTTTGTGTCCCTGGAAGCATCAGTACAAACATCACACTCCTGCGAATTTAAAGCATAGCCATAACATCTAGGACAGATAGTAACTTCTTTATGTACAGCTTTTATAGCATCGGAAAGATCGTTAACAGAATCTTCTCGCATTTTTACAACATAGTATGCAAGCCTTGTTGCTGTTTTTGATCCCATTCCGGGAAGTTTACTAAATTCTCTTGCAAGTCTTTCTATCGGTTTAAGGCTGTGCGCCATTTATATCTCCCCAAACAATTTTACTAAAAAAGATTCACCTTTTCAATCTTTGCTCCAAGTATTTCCTGAGCATCTTTAACAGCCTCTTTTTCAAGCAAAGATTTTTTTCTTATGTCGTTATTTGCAACCCTTTGCATTATAACACTATTCACGATCTCTATTCTATAAAGACTTCCATAAAGCTCATAAACAGTTTCCTCTAAACTTCTAAAAAAATCCTGGTTAAGACCAACAAGCTCTGGTGTATCTGAGTAGTCCAATAAAATAGTCTTACCCTGTTTTAAACCTGTAAATTTTGCCTTAGAAAGGATGTCCGAAATCTGAGGGTTAGAAGCAGATATCTTATTTAAAAGCTCATCCCAGTCAAAGGTTCGTGTCGTTGACTTTTCAGAGAGTGTTCTCACGTTTTTTTTTTCGATATTACTAATTGTTGTAACCGGCGTATTCTTAAGAGTATTTATAAGTTCACTTAAAGATTCATTGGATGGTTTTGAACACATAGAAACTAAAGAAACATCAAATATTATCCACGGGTATGCAGAACGAGCAACTTCTTCTGCACAATTATTTGCCATATAAAACCACTGTTCAATATCTGTTGAACTTATTTTAGCCGCACAAGACTCTAGCTCTTTTAATTCATAGTCAGGAAGTTCTTCTGCCAACATATCAGAAAGGCCATTCTTAACAAAAAGCATGTTGCGAAAGATTTCAACCAGTGTATCTGTAACATTTTTTACGTCGTAAGCTTCATCAAAAAGTTTCTTACTTAGAGTTAAACATCCTCTTACTTCGTTTTTAAGTATCGAAGATGCAATACCAAAAATCATATTCCTGTCAACAAAGCCCAAAATATTTCTTACTTCGTTATCGTCGAATTTTGTACCAGCAAAAGAAATAACCTTATCCAACATTGAAAGTGAATCTCTAAGACTGCCTCTTGCCTCCCTTGCAATCGCATGAAGGGCAAGGTCTGTTGCCGTAACACTTTCTTTTGTAACGATATCCTTTAACGTCGCTGCTATTGCTTCTATAGAAAGTTTTTTGAAATCAAATGACTGACATCTACTTACTATGGTCTGAGGGATCTTCCCCATTTCTGTTGTAGCAAGAATGAAGATACCGTGAGCAGGTGGTTCCTCCAACGTCTTAAGCAACGCATTGAACGCTGCATTAGAAAGCATGTGAACTTCATCTATGATGTATATTTTGTACTTAGAGCTTACCGGAGGATACATGATGTTGTCCCTGATATCACGAACAGCATCTACACCGTTATTGGAAGCTCCATCTATTTCCTGAATATCTATTGATGAGCCGCTAGTTATTTCTAAACAACTCTGACATTTATTACATGGCTCACCGTCTTTTAAGTCAGTGCAACAAAGTGCCTTGGCAAGTAGTCTTGCGACAGACGTTTTTCCAACACCTCTGGTCCCAGAGAATAAATAGGCTGCAGCAACTCTGTTATTTAGTATAGAGTTCTTGATAGTCTTAATTATGTGGTCCTGGCCTTTAACGTCGTGAAACTGTAAGGGTCTCCACTTTCTTGCGAGTACTTGGTAAGAAGACACTGTTTATAACCCCCAAAAAAATTACGTCAAAAATGGCGACCGGACGGTAACACACGGAACATACATCTTACCGTTGCTTCCTTTCAGATCTGGCGGGGTTCGAAGAGCTCAACGTTGTCGCCGTACCAGTCACCGTATATTGGGGTTTACCAAAGAATACCGGGCTAGACAAGGTATAAAAGTATTAGAAATGTACAGAATATTGTTAAGTATTTTGAGCCATTGTCGTAGAGAGCGGTAACTATTCTTAGGTTAGCCGTCGCTTATAGTGTACGTTTAACGACAGCTAGCCCGGACTTTTGAGGGCTAGCCAATTTAAAACGGCGAACCTTAGAATAGTCGCGACAAAAGACCATGTCTCAAAATACTTAACAATATTCCGAGTTACATTTCTACTATTTCTATATCGCTGGAATCGTGTTTGTTGTCACTCAATATAAGGCTGACCGTTTCGGTACGATTTTTTATAAGGTTCTCGCTGTCGGGCTGGTTAACGGCAAGAGTAACCTTTGCAGAAACGCCCTCTTCTATTATGTTAAGCCCAGCTATAGCCACGTTCCTGGCTAAATAGAAAATCTCACCATTTCTGATGTCTGTAACGTCCACTACAGCCCCGGGATACAACAAATCCAAAGGCAGATTACTGGTTTTGACAACAAGACTCACGGCTCTTTTGCCCTCAAGAAGTTTTTCCATCAAAGGGTCCGGTATATCACTTTCACGACTCTCCCACATTGGCTTAAGTAATCTAACACTTAGCAATGTAACAAACATAGCAACTATAAGTAATACTCCTGCTGTTTTTTTATTTTCCAGTATGAGCCTTAATCTTCTTTTCAAATTCTTTATAAAACAGATCAAGCGATTCATTCTTCACACCCCCGTTATTGACATAGTTAAGCGCTTTGGATGGCTTTCTTATTTCTACTTTGTATGTACCTTTTATATCTATTTGTGAGTCAGAACATTTTGCATTGTGAACACATTCGTTATCCATAAAAAACGAATAAATCGCTGAGTGCATTTTATTCTCTTCACTAAATCGTGTATTTATGGCTTTAGAAAACGAGAGCACAAAAACAACAACAGGCACTATAAAAATAAAAATGCAGTAAAACTCACTAAGCATTATTAAACTTAACCCCCCACGTATCCTCCGTTGGAGCAAACCAAAGTTCTTTTGTATTGCCGTATTCTTGACTATCTATACACACGCCGCTATTTGTTATTATCCCTTTGTGTTGAACACAGGCTGTTCTAAAAATATTATTTTTAAATTCTATTAAGCCCGGTATTTGAAAAAAACCGAAATTAATACTGGGACGTCTTCTATATTCAACATAATGATAATTTGGGAGGACACTTAAATGATTCTGCCGTCTTAGATTAACATCAAGAACTGGTGCATAAGTTTTAAGTCTCAATAAAAGAATATCCTGATACGCCTGTAACCCTTCACTTACTTTTTGTGCCATTTGCACCATTGGTGCAAGTTGAGGTATTAAACTAGCTACTGAACAAAGAAGAGCAATACGCTTTAATTGTTGATTGATCCAGGAGACTTTGTCTGCTGTTTCAACATACAAAGATATTACAGAAAGCATATGTGCATCTTTTTGGTTTTGCTCCTTTATTATATTAGTTGTTTCATAATATATACGACCAAGTTCAACAAAGGATAAAGTAAGAAAAAAAATAAAAAGCGCAGCAATTGCCAATATGCTTCCTTTATTATTTGAAAAGTATTTCATATTTCACATAACCTGTTTCCAGTCTCTGAAACTTTTTACTGTCGGCAACAATTCCTTGCACTAACAGTTTTTTACCTACAGGAATTGTTTTAATTTTTTTGATTATGGGGTTAAACTTTCTGCTCACATGTTCCATATGAACGAATGCTTTATTCATTCCATCAAAATCAGATGATCTGGTATAAAAAAAGAACACCCCTCCGCTCATCACTCTAAAGACGAGATAAAAAAGAGCAATGCCTATAGCCAAAAAACAAATCAATAATTTGGAGTACGACAAAAGAACTTCTATAAGTACCATTACGACCCCTTCTTACTTGTGTTCTTATGAAAATCAGAAAGCCCTTTTCTGTTAACAAACTTTTCCTCTACCGTCGGCAAATCCTTACCGATGTTTGACCCTCTATCCTGTAATCCAGAAGTTATTTGTGCCAGCTTAGTCCTTACTGTCTGCCCCAAGAGTTCTGTAATACCTATCGCCGCTATTGCAAGTAACGCTACCAGAATTATGTACTCGATCATCCCCTGTCCCTTTTTGTTACGCATAAGCACCTCCATACACCTGTAGCTTGTGCAAGAATGAGTACCGTACGTAAACACAGCAAAGAATAAAACTATTTGACCGAATATTTAAAGATTGTGTCGAATAAAAGACGATTTATTTTGCTATATGACCCAGAAAACCCTCTATATTACTTTTTAAAATACTGGAAAGATTTGCATCCTTTAGCCCACCTTTTATATCAAAAGCTTCGTGAGCAACAGCAAGAGAAAACATTTCCGGGTACACAAATGCGCCCAAAGATTCCAAAGGAATCCTTAAAGACCAAAGCCCTCTGTTCCCGCCGACCATAGAGGGAGAAGCGGACATTAATAATATATGTTTTTGTTTAAACGGTTGCGGTTTAATTCTGGAAGTCCAATCGACAGCGTTTTTAAGAACACCACTTACTGAAAAATTATATTCTGGAGCTGAAATAATAATCCCATCAACGCTATTAAAAAGTTCTTTTAATTTATTGGCAGCTTCTGGGATTCCCTGTTTTTCCTCTATATCACCACTATAAAGTGGCATTTCAAAATCTGCGAGATCAACAACTTTAACTTCTGCACCTTTTCTACGAGCAACATCACTGGCAAGAGCCAATAACATTTTATTTAATGAAGCTTTTCTTACAGAGCCTGCAACCGCTAGTAATTTCATCCGAAATTATCTCAAGTAGCCAGAAAATCGATCTTTATTCTTTGTCCAAAACTCAAAAGCAAAAGCCATAATAAAAGCTGCTACGATGGAAAACACAAAGAAAAGGGCGGAATGCTTTATTACTTTTTTCATATTAAAATTTCTTTTAGCTTTTATTTTTATATCGTTAACTTCTTCTGCATCAGCAGGTTTAAGCTTGGAAATTTTAGCATCTTTTATAGCATCACAAATAAACGGGAAATAATAACCCTCGATATCACTCCCCATTACATACTTAAGTCGACCATGTATAAGCCCAAAATAAGCATAATATAAATTACAATTAGCTGCATCGTTAGAATTACTAAAGAAATTTTTTGCCCCATTAGTTGAATCTATTGTTGTGCTTTTAAATTGAGAGCAACTGGCACGAACGCCTTCACTCATACTATTTTGGGCGGTTTTTAATTTAACTAATTGATCAACAAATTCATTGTATCTGTCTGAAAACCTTTTTGCTTCTGCAGAAGAAACAAATAAGTAATCAACGTTAAGCGATTCTCCTTTTTGAACTTCAAAAGTTGGAGCATCAACCACCGCAGGAAACAATAAAGAGCTTAAAAAAGCATGGTATCTTTCTTGTTTATCTGATTTGTTTAAAAATATGTACGAAGCTAAGACCAGATCGTTCTGTGTAGTCAGTGTTTCTCTTGCTGTAAAATTGCTTTTTAAAGAAATAGCTGACTTTTTATATTCCATTAAAAAAACCAATATAGAAGTCAGGATTGTAAAACAAACAATAAACCAGACAATAAACTTTCTTCTTTTTATAATTACACCTAAAATATCAACCAGATCTATTTCTTCTTCGTGATTATGATCATGTCCTTGGCACATACTATGCCCTCCCTATATTAAAAGTAATGTAGGAAAGAGCGTAGCACAACTATGCTAAATTGAGAACCTTGTTATTTCTGAGCATTAGATGCTGAATTATCGTTATAGAAAGCCTCTTTTTGTTGTTCTTCATATGGTTTTACATCATCTACGAATTGATCAAGATTATTGTTATTAATCCCTTGCTGATCCTGAGCAACAGGAACTTCGAGATCACTTATAGCTCTATTGGAACAAGAAAAACAAAGAAGAGCGAACATGATTACAAAAGATATGCTTATATATTTAGTCATCTACTCCCTCCGAACATAATTACATTATATCAGGTTTTGATACTTTTGTCAACAAATAATAACAAAAGCTTAAGTATCGGAATAGGATTTCCTTTTTACAGTATTGTCTCCGGTCGCAGTCATATTCTAAGGTTTGCCGTTTACATTGGCGGCATATGTAGCTCGCACGCGTTAAACGAATGTTTTAAACGTCGGTAAACCTAAGAATATGATCCACTCCCTTCGCCCATATACTACAAAAAGGAAATCCTATTCCGATACTTAAATCTCTAGGTTATTATAGGCTTGAATGCATATTGGTATTAGATCAAATATCAGTGAGTTGAAGTGGCGGTCGCATCTGCTGGTAACGAAATATAATTACAAAACGTTTTTCCTAACTCTTGCAAACCCGTTAATATAGCCCGATCTACATCGGTAATCTCTTCGTCAGAAATATTATTGGCAGCATTAATTAAAGCAATAAAATCACCAACCGCATTTTTAGTAGTTGGATGATTTTCCATCATTTGTTTTGCAACTACTGGAGAATAGTTAATTAGTAACACTGGAAAGGCCTCTACCTTGGTAAACTCTGGTTCACCAGCAGCGGTAAAGAGACCAAAAGCAATATATCCAGCCCCCACAGCAGCAGCAGCCCAAGAACAAAAAACTAATCCTTTTCCTGACAACTCAAGACCCGACCAAGAAAGTGTGGCAGCTAAATCCACCATTGTAGACCCAAGTCCCCAAAAAACACTTCCACCGACAAACAAAAGAGATCCTGTAAGTATCTTCTTCAAAGCATTACTCATGGCTTCAACTTTTTGGTGGTCTTTGCTCGCAGCGATATTTGCTGCTTTAAAGCCCTTTTCTGTAAAAGCAACAATATTTCCTTTTTCTGTTTTCAAAACAACAATAAGTCCGTTTTGTTCGGCTTTTTGAAGAGCGGCTAACAACTCTGCCTGTTCCTTACATACCGCGTTTTTTTGTTTAATTTGCTGCGAAAAAGCGAATTGTGAATAAACAACTAAAATCAATAATATTATTTTTTTCATATTCTTGTGTCTCCTCAATGACCAATATTAAAAGCAAAAATTAAGCCAAAACAACAAACAAATAACTATTTGATTTTATTGGCAGTTATTAAGCGGCTTTTTCACAATACCATATATCCCTGTCTAATCATATTACCTTTTGAATACATTTTATACAAAACAAACCCAATTATTGCCCTTGCAAAACTCCTTAACAACATCAAGTTTTGAGCTATGGATTTTTGGATAAAGGCTTCTTTCTTATTGAAACACGTGCCCTTTTATTGTTTTTTGACAAAAATGGAATATAGTTCCTTTTTTGTCAAAGACATGTTATGCTACAAGTCATGATACCAAGAAGCATTAGTAATGAACTCAAGAGATTAGCAAAACAGTACCCTGTTCTAACTATTACAGGCCCTAGGCAGTCTGGTAAAACAACTCTTTGCAAGAACACCTTCGACAATTATAAATATATCAACTTAGAGGATATTGACACCCGAAAACAGGCGACCGATGATCCACGATCTTTGTTGGATCTAAAAAATGAGAAGGGGATCATAATCGACGAGTTCCAAAAAGTGCCGGACCTTAGTTCTTATATTCAAGGTGTAGTAGATGACTCAAAAAGAAATGGGATTTTCATATTAACCGGAAGCCAAAATTTACAAATAAGTCACAAGGTCAGTCAATCCCTCGCCGGAAGAACAGCTATATTAAGAGTATTACCGCTTTCTTTTAAAGAATTAACCGTAGTAAAAACAAAAAAGACAGTCAATGAACTTATAGTTAACGGCTTTTATCCTCGTATTTATAAAGAAAAGCTGGATCCAACTGAATTTTATTCTTTTTATATGAACACATATATAGAAAGGGATAGCCGTGAGGTAGCAACAATACATAATTTATCATCATTTCTAACATTCATAAAAATATTGGCTACAAACACCGGCAAGCTTATAAACTACGCCGGTATAGCAAACGATGTCGGCGTTGACCAAAAAACCATAAAATCATGGATATCTATCCTAGAAGCTGGATACATTGTTTATAAGCTTAATCCATATTTTACGAACATAAGAAAACGCTTTGTTAAATCACCGAAAGTATATTTTTATGACACGGGGCTTCTTTGCTACTTATTAGGAATACACGACGTTAATCTGTTTGAGTCACACCCGTTAAAGGGATTTATATTTGAAAATTTTGTTATAACGGAAGTGATAAAGAACAAATTCAATAAAGTAAAAGACAATAACCTAATGTTCATTCAAGATCAAACTGGTAATGAAATTGATATTGTAATGGAAGAAGCCGGAGTACTTAAAAATATAGAGGTAAAATATGGAAAAACATTTAATAATGATATGATAAAAAATCTCATAAAATATTCCTGTATCCTCTCTAACAAAAAGGTCAAATCGACCCTTGTCTATAACGGTAATCAAAACATTAATTATAAAGGCATAGAAGTCTTAAATGTAAGCAACTTTATTTTAGGAACCCATTGATGGCGGTTCGGTGGCAAAGCCTTTACAAACTTTTTGCGTAAACCTGCTCCTAGCTTGGGTTTGCAGAAGCGCCATAATAGTAACTCAAACAGATCTGTTTAATATTTAACTTTCGACAGATATTTTTCATTTTGGTTTTAAGCACGATAAACGATATTAGATCAGAAGACTGTCTTGAGATGTAACGAGTTATGCAAAAATAAAGCAATCAACAAGCAACCCAAACATATAAACAAATGCGATCAAACACTCTTTCTATACGACCACATATATATGATAGTTTTGATCCAACTTGCGTTCCTTTCTTTTTTGAATCTGCACATTACCCCGATGAGAAATAAAATCATGTGGAAGTAATATATATTCAAATATTTTGCAAGAATGATTAATATATTTTTTAGTTTGGGATACTGAATAGCTAGAGAAGAGACTTTCTGGATATTCGCTATAATATCTTTGTCTTTTAGCTTCAACACACTTTTGGAAATAAAGGAAACAGGAATATCCTCATAACTGAAGCTAGGATCAAGATACCCTTTTTCAATACAGTATTCAGCGAGATCGGTCTTAGGAAAAGGCATATATATAGAGGACATACTAAAGGATGTACCTATTTTAATGTTAAAATTCACAGTCTCTATAGCATCAGCGATCGTTTCATCAGGCAAGCAGAACATATTTGAAGTTTGACAGAGTATACCATGGCGCTTAACGATCTTTACGGCCTTTTCTATTTGTTCGTTGCTCAAGTCTTTATTAAGCAAAAACCTCCGCATATGCTCATTCCCGGTCTCAACGCCACAGGTAATGCTAAAACAACCAGCCCGGGAGAGAGCCTTTACAAGTTCGTCACTTAGCAGGTCGACCCTGCAAGTGATCATGAAAGGGGATCCTCTCTCTTTTTGGTATAATTCTGAAAAATCATGGATCCATTTCTTATTCAACACAAATAGATCATCAGCAAAATAAGCGAATTCAAAGCCATACCGTTCTTTTACCTTTTTAACTTCATTTATAAAGAAAGGTACATCTTTTTGGCGAATATTTTTTAATCTGTCATAACAGTTATCGAGCAGATAACCATTTACACAAAACTTACACCTGAATGGACATCCCCTGGAACTAAAGAAGACTTTTATCGACATCTTGCTCAACACATTATATTTGGAATAATAAATATCCCTATCTTCGTTAAATGAATTTACATCGACCAGGACCTTGGCCCTATTTATTTTGGTATTTCCATCTTCCAGATAGGCAATCCCGGTTATTTCATCTTTGGCAATCTCTCCATTATAGTATTTTATTATTTGAAGAAGCGTTATTTCGCCTTCACCTATAGAGGCCATATCAATGTCCGTACTTTTAAGCAGGTCCTCATAATAAAGAATGGCGTGGCAGCCTCCAACGATGATCAAAGGTTTTCTTTCGAATTCAATTGTTCTGATCTCTTTCAATATATCCATAAACCATTTGTGATCGGTCGACATCAATGAAAAGGCAATAATCTTTGGTTTGATGGCCCTGATGAGGTTTATAAATTTATTTTTTTCTTCTACAGATTCAATTATAATGTCTGCGCTGTACCCAAATTTCTTTATATAACCGCTTAATGCCATCACTGATGCATAAGCAAAGATATATTTTTGTATAAAAAGAACATCTACATTATTTGCTCTTGATGCCATATGTTCTGTTTTATAAACGTTTCCGCATATAATGCAACACAATAAATATACCGGTTAATCCATTACCTAAAAACCACATTATCACCGAGAATATAAACAAATAGGGCCGATATACAAATTCAACATTATTAATACCTTTGTTCAAGTGGATCGCCTTAAAGGCAACGTTGGCTTTAATGACATCCACCTTATCTCCATTAACGTATGAATGCCAATCCTTGTCATAACCATCCGAGACATATAAAAATCCTGGTACTTTGTTATCTACCTTAATTGCAAATGAGTTCAGCCTTTGTTCAATATTAATGAAATCATATAATGGACTCACAGGATCGTCTTTAGGCACTGGATGATCCAGGTATTGTCTAGTACTTTTATCTAACGTCACTTTCTCTATATTATTGTAATCATCGATATCATAATTCGTTCCGCTCATTACATGTGTACTCTCAATAAACAATTTCTTCCTCACTTCTTGTTCCGTCATGCGATTAATAGCATCAACCACCTCATATTTATTCTGAAGTTTAACAACATCCTTTTCTTCAAAGAACCTAACAATTGGAGCGACTACTCCGCCTACTATCAATTGTTTTTTTGGGGCAACGTTGGCAAGAAAATCATAATAAGATCGTGTCACATAGAAACAATCTGTTTCTGGAACTTTATATAAAATGAATTTCTGAACAAATGTACTAGGATATAATGTTTTTTTATTAAGGAATATCTCGTACCCTACAAACGAACGCGTAAGAGAACTGTTAACATAGTTGTTCGAGGAACGGAATGAAGAATAACCATTCTTTACAAGATTTGCATTAGCGATTTCGTCGTTTGCAAAACTATATGCCATCTCAGACCTAACACCTAAAAATGGGTACCATTTATAGTAATGTACATAAGAAGAGTTAAATACCTCAAGAAAACATATGACTATTATCATGTACTTTATATAGTTGATCGGTATTTTCCTATGATAGACCAACATGATCACCATAACTGCCATAGCACACAAAAGGACTGGCAAGAAATAATCATAACTGTATAACCAATATCGCTGCCAATAGTACTCCTTTATAAACACCATCTTGCTGAACAATACCCCTGTTGAAATGATACCAATAATTATTAGTTTTATTTTATTGGTCGCTCCATCCAGAACGAGTGAAAAAGAAATAACTAACATGCATACTATAACAGCACCTAGATTCTGCAGAGTTTCATATGGCCTTAAAATATAAAATACATGAATGATAATTTTCTGAATTGTACTCTTAGGACCGGCGATATCGTAATAAAAGTTATCCGCTAAAAGAAAGATCAGCACCGCACTTAACATAAAATAAACGACTTCTTTTTTCCATTTATGTAATGCTAGAATAAATATCGGCAGCACACCGATGAATATATATACCTCGGACAGGGTCCAGTATCTTATAGGCTCAAACAATACACCCCATAAGTTCCCTGTTGTAAGAGAATGCGCATAATCCGCTGTCATACCATATGACGAAAAAAGCCTTGCGTTCGAGATATCTGATGCAAACATCTTTGGGAATTTATAAGCCCCTTGTTGTAAGATCCTTACAATTGGCATGAAAGTTTCCATCTTTAAAGCAAGCACAATCACTGGAGAGATCATTAATAGAAAAACGAAGATCCCGATGTAGAAGTTTTTGTCCCTTATAAGAGCTATGATCTGTTTGCTATAGATCAACGGAATGATCGTGCATAAAATATAAAATGTCGGGCTAGGGATATATGTATTGCTGGTAATGGCTAAACAATAAAAGAACGGAACAATTAGCTTAGTATCACCTTGCGCAACTTTAATCAAAAAGAACATCATTAATGGGAGCAAATAGAACGGATCAAGTGTACCATTTTGTCGCATTATAAATAAAAAAATGGATACTTTTAAAAGTAGAGAACCCCAAAAGCTAATATATCTGTTCTTTGCGAAAACATTAATGAGTATATATGTTCCATAAATGAATATAAAATACGTAAAGAAGTAATGTAGCAGATATACGTCAAATGTTGAAATATGAAATATTTTTCTAAACACAAGAGGAATTATAAAAACAGGGTCTAGCATCCCATACATTTGATAATTTTGCCAGAAAGGTGTCCCGCCTTGAGAGAACATATTCCATAAAGGCAAATATCCATTTTCTAACGCAGTATAAAAATAATGTGGGAAGCCAATAAAAGCCGCGGTATCATGAACAGGGGCAAACTCATACCATCTAAAAATAAAATATTCCGTAGCAAATATAAGGAACAGTAACGACCCAGGTGTAAACTTAAACCCTACTATCTTCTTGTATAGAGACAATATGTAAAGATTCAATTTATCAACTCTCAAACGCAAGACTCTGATCGACACCACGACATTACAACTATAAAGATTAAACCTTTTTTATCTCCTTTTCAAGGCCTTTTCCAAGCGTACAAAGCGTTCTGTTTTAATACTCAAATACGCAGGGGGCACATGACTAAAATGATTTAAGACAATTAAGGTTTTAATGGCGGGGCTGGCTGTTCCATAGGCAGAACTTTCAGCCTCACACTTTACATGACCAGAGATAAATCCCTCCTCAATAATGTTGAGGAAATCTTAAAAAAACATGAACATGAGATTTTTAATCAGCCTTGTAATATAAAGTCTGTTAATTATTTAGCCCAACATTGACTCTTTTCAAAAAACTTCTGGGATTTAAAGAAGCAAGAGTTAAACCCTGTAGTATCAACAAATACATCGCCAATTTTGCTTTCGCTGTTAACTTTGAAAGCGAAAGAGTCTTGCCCTTCAAATTTTATAGTAGTAGTGCAGAAACCAATAGACTCACTAACCCTATTGGTAGAGATAACTTTATGTGATGTGGTTACATCTCCCGTGCTCCACTTATAACACGTAAATGTAGCAGTAAAGGTATTTTTATAAATACATCATATTTTTAGCAAGTTCTATGCCAATATAGACGGGATGGTAACCATATAATTTTATTAAGTTTCGTTAAATAATGTTTTTTGGCTACCATATAATCCTCCTGTATCGCCACAATACACCCCAAGCATATTTTATACAAAACAAACCCAATTACTGACCTTGCAAGTTCCTTAACAGTATTAAGTTTTGAGCTATGGATTTTTGAATAAAGGCTTCATATCGCATAACCATATCGTAGAAAAATGCAGTTGGCTGCATTTAAGTCCGTTAAATCATTTTTAAAAAGTTTTCTATCGGAAGGGCCGTTATATTTTTTTGTAATTTGTACTCATCTTTACCAGGATATATGACCCACAGATAATCCAATTTGAGGTCTTTCATAGCCACTTTCATAGAGGTCGTCAGGCTTGGAGCATCAGAATATTTAATTTCTATGCCATAATTTTTGTTCCTGTCCTTCCAAAAAAGATCCAGCTCAGCCCCTGAATGAACGGCCCAAAAAAACGGCGTTATATTTTTCATCCTTAATGTTCGGCATATTTGCTCCATTATAAACCCTTCCCACGAAGAGCCAAGTTTTGGGTGGCCATGCAAGTCATCCTCCGATGTTAAGGACAATAGTGTATGCAGAATGCCACTATCTCTTATATAAATCTTGGGGCTTTTAACTATCCGTTTACCGACGTTAACATACCACGGTTGTAAAACCCTGACCATAAATGTTCCTTCAAGAATTTGTATATAATGTCTTACAGTTTTATCTGATAGACCAAAAGACGTCGCCAATTCAGAGTAATTGAGTATCTGGCCGTGGTAATGGCTCAGCATGGTCCAAAATCGCCTAAGTTTTGTGGATGGAATAGAAATACCCAACATCGGGATGTCTCTTTCCAGAAAACTTTGGATATAATCTTCTCTCCACTGATAACTATTCTTATCTGACGACGCGAGGAACGAAGAAGGAAATCCTCCTCTGAGCCATAACCTCTTAATATTAAGTACCCCTGTCTCCTCTACAGAAAACGGACAGAGTTCATAATAACTAACTCTGCCTGCAAGCGTCTCTGAACTGTGTTTTATAAGCTCTCTAGAAGCACTGCCAAGTATAAGATATTTTTGTTTTTTAGTGTCCACCAAGTATCTTAACAGTGGAAAAAGCTCTGGTTTTCTTTGTATCTCGTCTATAACGATCTTTCCAGTAAGCCCCTCGAGTGTAGTTTGTGGATTATCCAATTTAGCAATATCCCTTGGATTTTCTAGGTCAAAAAAATTGTTTGTTTCCCATGTCTCCTTGGCAATAGTTGTTTTGCCACACTGACGAGGGCCTAAAATAGCCACAATGGACGCTGTCTTGAACCGATCCAGTATTTGCTTTTTTTCCCGTAGTCTTGGTATTTTTTTGTTCTTAGCCATATGTTGAATTCTCGGATACTTTATCCGAAATTTCAAGAATTATTTTAAATAAAATTGTTAATCTGGATGTTCTGCCTATCGGTTCTCCATCATTTAAGGGGGCGTGCATAACATTTGGTATAATTGGTATTGATTAGAAGCCAAGAGTACCAAGGAGGTTATACATGCCCTTAAGTAATAGTATCGTAAGTATCGATGGATATAAAGTAAAGAGTGTAGAAGGCATAGACCCTGTGCTAATTAGGGTAGTCAGTACAGAAGCGGTAATATGC